>OLPZ01000003.1_pt1 | contig 254659 bp, 250 predicted proteins | sample 1672711 | NCBI WGS metagenome assembly OLPZ01 (sample SAMEA3136716, study PRJEB25190) | human gut metagenome
AACAAGTAAATTTATTTTCTTAAATCATTGATAATACTTGACTTTGGGTAGAAAAAAATCACTTCAATTGATATGATTTTTTCAACCTTTTATAGAGCAAAGTTGTTTGCGAATAATAAGCCGTGTTTTATTGTTAATCCTATTATGACACCTAATGAAAAGAACATATTAATTCAAAAAGTTCATTTATTGGTGAATCGAAGAAATGCTTTATCATTATCATCAGTGATAAATGTTGTACAAAAATATGTATCTGATAAAAATATCTTAGATGATATTTATAATGACTTAAATATAACAGTTAATCATTCTCATAATATTATGAGTAATGATAAAAAAGTAGGATTGTTGGATGTTATCAATTCAGATATGTTGCAATTAAATGTTAATGCAAATTTACCTAAAGAAGTAATTGAAATAGCTTCCCGTCCATTAATTGATAAAAATATTATAACCAAAAGCTATGTGCAAAAAGTTTTAGATAGAGATTATAATGATTTCATAATTGCCCCTGGAATTGCATTGCCACATTCAGCGCCTTTAGATGGTGTTAAAAATATTGGGATGAGTATAACTTGTTTAAAATACCCATGTGAATTTGGTGATAAATTTGATGGTAAAGTTAAATATATATTTATGTTAGCTACTATAGATAATAGTACTCATTTAGGAATTTTAGAAGATTTAATGCAAATAATTACAGATAAAAATTTTTTTCTCTGTCTTCAAAGTGGAAATAAATCTGAAGTAATAGAGTATCTAAAACGGACTCTTAGTTAATATAAATGATCTAAGCAAAAGTAATTACGACTTTTGCTTTTTTTAATAACACTTTTAAACTAAAGAAATATTAATTTCTAATTATTATGTAATGATATCGATAACCAAAATTCTCGCTCTATTGACAATGTAAGCGCTTAATGTTATATTTAAAACGAAATTAAGGGAGGAAGATTTATGAAATTAAATAATAAAAACAGAATTAGTAAAAGCGTATTTATTTGTGCTTCGGCCATTTTGAGCCTTTGGCTTGGAAGCACTCACGTACGTGCTGCAGAAACTGATAAATTACAAACAGCAAATACCGAAGAAACTACACTAGATACTAAATCTGTTATTACTAATCAATCTAAAACAAAAGATAACGATAATCAAGTAAATGATTCTTTAACAGAAAGTAAAATTAGTAATGTTAATGTTCCAAAAGATAGTCAGGCTGTTAAAGATACAACGAAGGTAGTTGTCCACTATGCTGGTGACGGTAACGACTGGGTACCATATGTTTGGGGAAAGAAGCCGAATAGTAATGGTGTTCAATATAAATGGGATGGAAAAGATGATTACGGCTATTACGCTAATATTACCATTAATGGCAATGAGCAAGAAATGGGCATCTTGATTAAAGGCTCTAATTCTTGGGATAAAGACGGACAAGGTAATGATCGCTCGATTAAAGTAGATGACAATGGTAAGGCAGAAGTATGGTATAAGCAAGGGAGTGATGACAGTCAAAAAGTAACCCCTTCTTATAACGAAGCAAATATAAATGTTCATTATCATGGAGATAGTTCTATTCATTCTTTGAATTACTGGACTGATAAGAACAATATCCAGAAGAAATTAAATTTAGTTGAAGATGAAAACGGCGATTTAACGGGGAACTTCAAAATTGCTGATCAAAATTTTGATAAAATCTTTGTTTCTCCTGATAGCACTATAGATTCTGAAATTAGAGAATTTACACCATTGCCAGGTAAGGATCCAACAGATATTTATTTGGTTAAGGGAGATAAAATAGCTTATTATACAAAAAGTTTTGCTTTGGCACAGGAAAGCTTAGCCTCTGCTTCTATGGATAGTAGTAGGCAAATAAGTGTTGAAACAGGGGAAAAATTAACATCTGCTGAGGCTAAAGCTCAGCTACAGCTTAAAGATAATATAATTGTTAATGTTGAAGCAATAGATCCAGATGAAAATGGAAAAAGTAAACAATTTAAGATTACCCTTGATAAGGACTTAGATATCTTAAATGATAATCAAATAGGCATTCACGATAATTACAAATCAATTGACATAGGCAACTATGTAAGATCAAAGGAATTTGATCATAGGTATTTTTATGATGGTGATGATTTAGGTGTTAACTATTCTGATAAAGAGACTAAGGTTAAATTATGGGCACCAACAGCTAAATCCGTGAAAATAAATCTATATCAATCATTAGACAATTCTTCAGTTCCTACTAAAACATTCACGATGAATAGAGAGGATAAAGGAGTTTGGTTAGCTGAATTACCTGGTGATTATAAGAAATGGGCTTACGATTATACTTTAACGTTTGGCGATGGCAAAATTACTCAAAGTAATGATCCATACTCTAAGGCAGTTACTGTTAATGGTGAGCGTTCAGTTATTGATGATTATAATGCAATTAAACCGGATAATTTCCAAAGAATGCCTAGATTTTCTAGCCCAACTAATGCCATTATTTATGAAACTAGCATCAGAGATTTTACTAGTGATCAGAATTCGGGCATTAAAGACAAGGGCAAATACCTTGGAATGATTGAATCTGGTATAACTCCAGACGGTCAAATTACTGGATTGAATTATTTAAAGTCATTAGGTATAACCCATGTTCAAATTTTACCAATGTTTGATTTTGCTAGTGTAGATGAAACAAAATCTATTCCAGATTATAATTGGGGCTATGATCCAAAGAATTATAATGTACCAGAAGGTAGTTACTCTAGTGATGCTGCTAACCCAGAAACTAGAATCATGGAAATGAAAGAAATGATTAACGGTTTACATAAGGCTGGCATTAGAGTAGTTATGGACGTAGTTTATAATCACGTTTTTAATTCAGATCAGCAAGCACTAAATAAAACAGTTCCCGGTTATTACTTCCAGTATGACGATGAAGGACATTCAACTAATGGTACTGGATGTGGTAATGATGTAGCTAGTGAACGTTTAATGGCTCGTAAATATATTGTAGATTCAGTTAAGTACTGGGCAAAGAATTATAACATTGATGGATTCAGATTTGATTTGATGGGTATCCTCGATGTTGATACTATGAATGAAATAAGATCTGAATTGAATAAAATCGACCCAAGTATTCTAGTTTATGGTGAAGGCTGGGATATGAGAAAAACTAATCGAGACATTGGTGCGGGTCAATATAATGCTGATAAAGTAGACCAAGGAATTGGATTCTTTTCGGATGATATTCGTAATGCAATCAAAGGAGCAGAATTAGGTGGTCTTACCCCAGCTCTAGTTGAAGGAAATGGTCAGGAAAAGAACTATCAAGAAGATGCTAAGAAGTTTATTGATGGATTCTTAGGTGGGCAGAGTTATGGTAAGGATTCAAATCATCCATATCAAGCGCCTCAACAAACGATAAATTATGTAGCTTGTCATGATAACCGTACTTTGTATGATATGCTCAAAGCAATTATGCCTAATGAGACAGAAGCTAATATCATTAAACGTGATAAACTGGCAACTTCAATGGTTATGCTAGCTCAAGGAATACCATTTATCCATGCTGGACAAGAGAGCCTTGGCACTAAGAATGGCAACGACAATAGTTATAATGCGTCAGTAGAAGTTAATGAGATCAACTGGAAACGAGTAAAAGAAAATAGTGATCTGGTTGATTACTTTAAGAAATTAGTTAACTTGAGAAAGAGTCAAGTTGCATTTAGGCAAAACGATTACGCAAATATAGCTAAGACAATAAAAGTTATAAGTCCCGGAACTAACGGAATTTTTGCTTTTGAATATGATAGCAAAGGTCAAAAGATGTATGTTGCCTTTAATGTTAACGATAAAGATACTTGCTTCGATACTGTTGATCTAAGCAATGGTAAAAAATTGCTTGATAGTGATGGTAAAGTGAAATTAGGTAAAGTAACAGAACTAATGCCATTGAGTACACTGGTGGTTGTTCAAAATTTGGATATTACATCTGATGACTCAGATTCAATCGTAAACGTGGGTTCAAATACTCAGCTAAATGACGAGAATAATGCGGGGTTAATTACTAATAAGAATATTGGTGAAATAAAAATCACTTTGACTCACAATGCATATATTTATGAAAAAGATGGTCGAACTACTGTAAAGGTAAATGGTAAAAATGCATTAATTAAAGCTGGAGATGCAATTACAGTATTAGACCATGGCAAGCATTATGAACTAAATGGTCGTGCTTTCTATCGTATCGGCAATAACAGTTATATTAAAGTTTCTAATACTACTAGTTACTATATCTTGAAACGTAATTCATTTGTTTATGACAAACATGGTAAAGTAATTAAAAGACACGGTAGGCATGTGTTGATTAGAAAAGGCAGCCGCATTACCTTACATAGTGCTAAAGCAATTAAAATCAATGGTAAAAAGTTCTATACTTTGAAATCAGGAGAATTAATTAAAGCTAGAAACGTCAAAAATATAGTTGCTAAATAATGTACGAACGAATGATAATGCAAAGCATAGATGTGTACATTAGTGAGATATACATAAGCTAAATATTAGAAAAGGGCAAAACATTTCAAATAGTTTTGCCCTTTTGATATCTATTCTTTTGTTAAATTTTCATTTTGCGCTTAACTTCCCATTTACGAAGCAAAGGTAAAATAAATCCTGTACCGAATAAGAATAGTACTACTACGATATTCATCCATAATTGATGAAACCATTTCGGTGTTCCAAATTGCCCATTCTGCGGAAGAAATGCCATTGTTGCACAAATGAATGTTAATAGGAAACACCACCAGCCTACAGCCAGTGCGCCTTTTCTGTTTTTAATAAATACAAATTCATTTTTACCAAAGTGTTTACGATTATATCTTAAAATCAGAAAACATAGAAATACTACAGCAGTTTTGTATGGTGAAACGATAGTATTGATATTAAGTAACCAGTTAACAAAATCGTTAATTTTAGGTAACGTACCACCAAGGACAATTAGTACTAAAGTAGTTCCAGCGGTAAAAATGTAACTGTTAATTGGACGGCCGTTTTTATTCTTTTTGAGTAGCCAACTAGGCATGTACTTAACTGCAGTATCTGATGCTAAGAAACGACTGGCGGCATCAATTAAGGCAGCAATTTGAGCTAATAGACTAACCAAGCAAACTATAGAGTATGCAAGCATTAAGCTATTACCCATACCAGCTTCGCGTCCCAATAATTGGAAAGCAAAATAATCACCATTCATTTTGAAGTCATTAGGAATATGCTTTGCATCAAATAAAACAGCTAATCCGAGTGTTTCTAGAATGACCATAAGGGCAGTAACAAAAAATAGGAGCCACATGGTCTTAGGAAATTCTTTTTGTGGGTTTCGTAATCTTGAAATATATGGTGCTGCCAGTTCTGCTCCTGACATTGCGAAAATAAGCATACTTGCACTGGAGAAATAATGCAGGCTTAAATGAGGTTTGATGTTGTTCCAAGTTAATTTAGTTGCAATATGTCCACCATGAGACAACGACCATACAATCATACCAAAGAATACTAACGTCATTACTACCATGGCGATACCGCTCCATAATGAAGTTGCATCTAGGGCATCCTTAACGGTATTATCGAAGATCAAAAATAACAATATGATTAGAAAGGTTATAAAACTAAAGACCATTGGCGACATTTTTTGACTTAGCGATCGATTGCCAAGAATTACCCAAGATATGGATACAACTACTGAACTAGCACAATCTATTAAATAAGGAATTGTTTGTGCCCAGTACATCCAACCAGTGGCATATCCTAGTAAATCGCTTCCTGTACCGCGCCTAATCCAAGAAGACATACCACCTGCTTCTTCACCTTCATATGCACTACCTAATTCGGTGGCAATCAAAGTGTAGGGCAGCTGATAGAAAAGAAGCATGATAATCCATAATACTAAGACGAATAGTCCATATTCTTGATATGGGTAGAATGGATCTTCGAAACTGATAACTGTTATGTAGACAAACATGGATAGGGTTATCCAACCCATATAATGCTTTTGAGTGTTTTCCTCTGTCATTTTTACTCCCTTTAAAAACTAATTTTGAGGTTGGTTTTCAAAATTAGAAGAAGGGGGCTTGTTTTGTCTTTTTAAAAACTCAAAAAAGTACTGCATTTTTGCTAAATAATTTTTCCTCCTAAAGGTTAGTCTTATTATTACGCAAAAATTATCTATAATAAAGGTATCATTAATATTTTATGGAGGGTAAAATGCATTATCTAAGAATAGCTGCTCGAAAAGATTTGTTGCCATATTTGCCGAAAAATTGGCCAACTATTGAATTAAAAGAGAATCTAAATGGTGCATATTTAGCCGCAGTTGTTGTCCGAAAAAAGGATAGCCGTGGAGTGGGTATGCAAAAAGTATTTGCTAAACAATTAAAGTTAGATTTACCTTTGATTATTTGGGAAGATAGTCAAGATATGATAAAGGAAATTGATCAAAAAGCGAGTCAGTATGAAACAAATGTAATTCCTGAATTTCTTAGAGACTTAACTAAGTTTGCTGATCAGGACGATTTGATTTTAAGTACACCAGGACATCATAATGGTCATTTCTATGATCGTCATCCAGCTGGAGCGGTGATGAAAGAATTCTTTGGTCACAACTTGTTTAGAGCAGATGTTTCTGATAGTGTATTTGAACTGGGAGATATGATGACTCATGAGGGTGGACCATTAAAAGCAGAAGAAGAAGCCGCAAAAGCGTACAATGCTGATAAGGTTTACTTTTGCACTAATGGGACAACCAGTGCAAATACTATCTGTGCAACTGCTGTATTGAAAAATAATGATCTTGTTCTGTTTGATCGTAATAATCATAAAAGCTTATACAACAGTGCATTAATTATGACAGGTGCTAAACCTGTTTATTTACCTACTGATAGAAATGCTGATGGATTAATTGGACCATTGACTAAAGAAAGTTTAAACGAAAATAAAATTAGAGAAGAAATTGCTAAAGTTGATCCTGATCGAGCTAAAGTCAAACGTCCATTTAGAATGGCAGTATTACAGTTGGAAACATACGATGGCGTATTTTACAATGCAAAGTACTTAATTGAAAAATTGGGTAGGCTTTGTGATTATATTCTTTTTGATTGTGCTTGGGGAGGTTATGAACAATTTGTAGATGTTTTGCGCGACTTGTCACCATTACAACTGTCTTACGGTCCAGATGATCCAGGTATTCTAGTAACGCAATCTATTCATAAACAGCAAGCTGGAATTGCTCAAGCTTCTCAAATTCTTAAAAAGGATGGTCATTTGAAAGGGCAGAAGCGTTATGTTGACCATAAGCACTTCAATCATGCATATCTTAAATATGTAACCACAAGTTATTCTTATCCAATTTATTCTTCCTTAGTTGTAAATGCGAAGATGGCAAATTCACCAGCTTGCAAATCTTGGTGGGACGATACAGTTAAACTTTCAATTAAATTTAGAAAAAGATTGCTAAAGGAAAGTAAGCTTTTTAGACCGTTAGTGCCTTTAAAAATTAATGGTAAAAAATGGCAAGATATTTCTACAGAAGTGTTAATGCATGATAAGCAAGCCTGGAAATTAAGTCCTTCTGATGATTGGCATGGATTTAATAAAATCGACGATAATGAAGTAGTTTTGAGCCCGTTAAAATTAACAGTTCTTAATCCAGGTATTGATTTAAGTGGTGAAGAATATGCTGAAGAAGGGATTCCAGGGGTTATTCTTGAAAATTATCTTCACGAAGAACATATTATTCCAGAAAAATCTGATATATATTCAACACTTTATTTAATTACTCCTGGAGAAAGTAATGTTGATATGGAGACTTTATTTGATGCATTAATGAGGTTTGAGCATGCTTATTTGGATAAACAAGCATTATCTGAAGTGATGCCACAATTAGTTAAGAAATTTCCTGATCGCTATAAAGGATATACTCTTTACCAGCTTTGTCAGGAAATGCATCAATATTATAAGCAGAACCATATCTTTGAGCTTGAAAGAGATTTGTTTCTTAAGACAACCTTTCAAGATTATGTAATGAAGCCTGGCCAAGCTGATTTCGACTTTAATGAAAATAAAAGTCAATTAGTAGAGCTTGATAACTTAAAGGGAAGAATAGCGCTAGAAGGTGCATTACCATACCCACCAGGTGTCTTTATCGTGGCACCAGGAGAAAAATGGCAACAAATTGATATTGATTATTTCAAAATTTTACTTAGCGCGGCAGCTACTTTCCCTGGTTTTGAGCCAGAAGTTCAAGGTGTTTATAAAGATTCGGGTAAAATTGTTGGAGAGGTATTAAGGAAATAATAAAATATACTTCTATTTTGAATAAGCATTATTTTATGTTGGTTTTAATTTCTAATTGAGTTATTTTAAAATGTTTTTGCTAGAAAAAAGGCACTATTATATCGGCAGATGAGTAAATTAATTACTGAAACTGAATTAAGATTTAACGTAAAGACTGTTAGTGTTGAAGACATGACCAACATGCTTGAAGATTTAGGTTGGAAAGAAAACTAAAAGACAAATTAAGAAAAATTCTAACTACGATGCAGTAGTAAAGTCACATCGCAATATCGATCAACTAAGAAAGCCAGTGTAGGTAAGTTAACCTATGCTGGTTTTTGGTTTACTAATATTTTAGCTAATAATTTGCACATGATTTATTGCTTCCAAAGGCAACTTAGATCCTGATACAATAATTGTTTCTTGATCGTAATAACCTTCCACAAAGCCTTTAATATCAGGTGATAAATTACCATTTTCATCTAGGTCTTTTAGTTGAAGTGAGATCAGTCTATGATTACAAAAGGAATCTAGCAGAATTTCACTAATTTTATCGACAGTCATTTCAGACTTTTTAAAATAATTAGTATTTCTTTCAATATTGCTCTTGCTAATTTTTACAGTATGATCACTCAAAAAGAAACCAGACCATTTCTTCATGCCAGAATCCTGATAATTACGAAAGAACTCATCTAGTTTTTGGTCGAATGCATTTTTATTCATAAGCATTACCACCATTATGTCCACCAACTAATTTGCTACGCTGGATAGCTGTTGCACCTTTGGATAGACTGGATGCTTTAACTACTGCGGAAAAGCCGTACTTTTTACGCAATTTGTCTACTACATGGTCAAGCTTGTATCTTTTGATCTGTAGTTCTGGATCTTCCAGGATATTTAACTGCATACTGTGGTCGGGAACGAGCTCGCTATAGCTAACGCCAATACAGCGTACAGCTTCACCTCGCCAATTTTTTCTAAAAATAGCTAGTAAAGTTTGTACAAGTTCATGATTAACATTAGTTGGAGTGATTTTTCTTTGAACATTAAAACCATCGTGATCATTATCATAATCTAGTTCTGAAAGGGAGAAGCCAATATAAAGACTGACCTTGCCTGCACACAAATTATGTGCTCGAATTCTAGCTCCAACTTGTTCGCCGATTTCTCGAATGACAATTTCGATTTCTCGTTGCTGAGAATAGTCCCTTTGTAAAACCTGTGAGTTGCCATAGCTTTTAGTTTTTGGGTGATACTTATGACTGATAATACTGCGATCAACGCCCCAGCTTTCCGCAAATAGCTGCTCACCAATAATACCAAATTCTTTCTTGAGAATGGCTGGATCAGTGTGCGCCAGTTGGTAGACATTATTAATGCCAATTCTACGTAAATGATTAGCAGTGCGAGTATTAATGCCCCAAACGTCTTCTAATTTTGGAATACGCCAGATCGTATCTGGAACATCGATGTAATGCCAGAAGGCAACCATAGATTTATTGTGCTTAGCCTCATTGTCCATGGCAAGTTTAGCTAATAAGGGATTTTCACCAATACCACAAGTTGTATAAAGCCCTAGAGTATCGTGAATATCTTTTTGAATTTTATGAGCAACATTATATGGATCATTACCAAATAGTTTCCAAGAGGTTGTCATATCAATCATGCCTTCGTCGATTGAGTACATATGAATATCTTCATCAGCTGCATATTTACGAAAAATATCGAGTACCTGCATGCTGCGTTTGATATAAAGATTCATATGTGGATCAACTAGCATTAAGTCTGGTGCTTCTTTTTTAGAGGGTAAGTTTCTAGCTCTCATGACATTGTGTAGGTTATATTTTTTCTTAGCTAGAGGAGAAGCAGCCATAATCAAGCCTGATCCCCAGGGAGCATCTGGCTGTCTTGAAATAACCACTAGGCAAGCTTTCATAGGATTAAGGCCTAATCGTAGGGCTTCGCATGATGCGAAAAAGCTTTTGTTATCAATCATAAAAATAATACGATGAGGTTCGTACTTGAAATCATACATAATACCGTCCGCCTTTAGTAAACTGCACGAACTAACGTGCGCACATTTATATTATATAAACTTTTGTTCGTGCGAACAAGTGGGCTTTTTAGAAAAGTCAATAAATCAACAATTTAATGACATTGTTGATTGTTGGCTTTTTTGTTATTTTAGTAAAATTAAAAAAATATAAAATAAATATTGCTTATCTAAAAAATAGATGATATTATTTGTTAAATTTCTTTAACGAGATTTAATAAAACTTACAAAATTAGATAGGGGATGCAAGTATGAGCAATTTAACAAATCCAAATGATCATAAAGATCTGTCGTTTTTATTTAAATCAGTGGATCGATTGGCAGCTTTAGAAACACAAAAGAAGGCCGATACGATTATTAGTGTTCGCAAGAAGTGGGTAGCTGCCGCAATGATTGCTCTTGCTTCTGGATCTACCGTTTTATTAACTAGCAATACTGCTAATGCTGCAACTTCAGATGTTAACTCTGAAGTGCAGGTAACAGCACAAAATCAAAACACAACAGAGAATAAGACGCAAGCTGGAGATACAGCTAATAGCCATGATACTGAACAAAATGTTACAGTGCAGGCTAATTCATCTCAACAAAGTAATCAAGAAGCTAATACAGCTGATCAAAACAATACGCCAGAGAATGATAATCAAGTACAAACACCAACCAATCAGGCTGATCATGTTAAAGGGAATGTTCAATCTGCATGGGACCAGGGATATAAAGGTCAAGGTACTGTCGTAGCTGTTATTGACTCAGGAGCTGATCCAAGCCATAAGGATTTTCAAACAATGCCTGAAAATCCTAAGCTTTCAAAGGATGATATTCAAAAAAAGATTGAACAGCAGGGGTATGGGAAGTACGTAAATGAAAAGTTCCCATATGTTTATAACTATGCCGATAGAGACAATGATTACATTACTTCTGATGACACTAACTCAAATGATTCTCCTCATGGTCAACACGTTTCAGGTATCATTGCTGCTGATGGAAAACCAGATGGTAATAAAGAATACGTTGTCGGTGTTGCTCCAGAAGCTCAATTGATGCAATTGCGTGTTTTCGGTCAGTTTTCAGATGAAAAAACTGATGATGTTGCTAAGGCTAGTTACGATGCTACTAATTTAGGTGCGGATGTAATTCAAATGTCCCTTGGTCAAGGTGTTGCAGATCAGCAATTAACTAATATTGAACAAAAAGCTGTTCAATATGCAATTGATCATGGTGTGTTTGTTTCAATTTCTGCATCAAATAATGGTCATTCAGGTTCAGTTGATAATACAAGTAATGTGACTTCTGTAGAAAGTTATGAATCTGGAAGTGCAGATGGTAATTATGAACCACTTAATTCAAGTACAGTGGCCAATCCTGGTGCCTCTAAAAATGCATTAACAGTTGCTGCAGAGACTTCAGCTACTGGTAAAGATAGTGACATGGCTGGATTTTCATCTTGGGGACCGGTACAAGACTTTACTTTAAAACCTGATTTGGCTGCTCCAGGGTATCAAGTCGTTTCTACCGTCAACAATAATAATTACCAAACAATGAGTGGAACCTCAATGGCTGGTCCATTCGCAGCAGCAAGTGCTGCACTGGTAATGCAACGGCTAAAGAAAACTAATCCTGAATTAAAAGGAGCGCAGTTGGTTGCTGCTACTAAAGCTCTTTTAATGAACAGTGCTAAACCTCAAACGCAAAATGGGTATACTACACCTGTTTCTCCACGTAGACAGGGTGCCGGACAAATCGATGTTGGTGCTGCGACTTCGAATCCAGTTTATGTAATTACTGATGATGGAACAAGTTCAGTCTCACTTCATCAAGTTAAAGAAAACACTCCATTTACTTTAACTTTCCATAATCTAACAGATCAAGAACAAGTTTATACTTTTGATGATTTTGGTGGTGGGTATACTGAGCAAAGAGATAGCGATACTGGAGTTTATCATGATGTTCAATTAGCGGGTGCACGTGTTTATGGTGAAAACTCATTTAGTTTAGCTCCTAAAGAAACTAAACAGGTTACGTATTCCTTAAATCTAAATGGCTTAAACAACAATCAATTAGTAGAAGGATTTTTAAGATTCACCAATACTAATGATAAATCTACAGTTTCAGTACCATATTTAGCTTACTATGGTGACTTAACCAGTGAAAATATTTTTGATCAAAATGCTAATGAAGAACACCCCGACATCCAGGGAAATCGATTCGTTAATGAACAAAATTATCCTCGTGGTGTTGCTGATCAAGAATCATTAAAGCAACTTGTTAATGTAGAAGGAGATTACAACTGGCAAGAAGTTGCAAAATTGTATGAAAGCGGAAAGGTAGCTTTCTCACCAAATAACGACAATAAGAGTGATCTTCTTAAACCATATACTTATTTGAAACAAAATGTTAAGGATTTAAAAGCTGTGGTCCTTGACGCTCAAGGTAATGTCGTAAGAGTTGTTGCAGATGTGCAAGGTGTAGATAAGTCTTATGATGAAAACGGAGTAACTAAAGATACAAGCTTATCAGTTTCAATGAGAGATAATCCTGATGCGTTTGAATGGGACGGCAAAGTATATAATAGTAAAACTGGTCAAATGGAAGTTGCTGAAGATGGTAATTATACTTATAGATTAGTAGCTACACTTTGGAATGAAGGACCTCATCAAGTGCAAACTGCAGATTTCCCTGTAGTAATTGATACTGTTGCACCAACATTGTCTAATGTGAAATATGATGAAGCCACGAATACTTTAAGCGGTGAATACCAAGATACTGGGGCTGGCTTTACTAATTATTCATATGCGACAGTTACAGTTAACGATAAAGTCTTCGGCTATAAACTTAGTGATGGCCAGTCTGCTTTTGATAATGCTGAAAAGACAAAAGGACATTTCAGTTTTGCTTTGGACAAGAATGCGGTTGCTGCGTTATCAAACGCTGAAAATAAGGTAAGTGTTGTCTTGAGTGATGTGGCTGATAATCCTGTAGTTTACAGTGTTAATGTAGCAGGAAAAGATATTAATGAACCTGCAGTTAGTGTTTGGAATGCTACTAATGGATTAGCATTTGATCAAAATTCTACTAGTTACAATAAGGATACTAAGACTTACACGTTAATTGGTGGAGCAAATCAAGATTTCTATTTGAATGGTAAATTAGTTCAGGTTCAAAATGGTCAGTATTCTGTTCCTGTTGATGTCAATTCAACTAACTTGGTATTTAGCACTGATGCTACTGGTAAAAATGTGTTAAAGAATTTCTCAACTGTAACTCCAAAAGCATTCTTTAATTGGCAAGTTACTGACACTTTTGCAGGTAACTTTGGTGTTTCAATCAACTCTGTTGAAACTAATCGAAAAGATGATGTAGTTGTTCAAGCTGCTGTACCTAAAGGTGAAAATGTCCAAGCTTTTGCTAAAGATTACTTTACAGGTGAATTATATACAAGTGAAGTTAATGATGGGGTAGCTACATTCCATGTACATACTTCAATTAATGGTGGCAAGCGTGCATTATTAACTGGTTGGACTGTTGTTAATGGACCATCTTACAATGATAAGCAAGAAACTAGTCAAAGAGGCGTAGCAAGTTCAAATCACCTAGGTGTTTACTATGAAGTAGATGCAGCTGATCGTCCAGTTTATACTAACCGTAATCAGTTAGGTGTTGAAGTAAAAGACGAGGCAGCAAATGTGGATGCATTTGGTCCAGGAGCATATCCAGGACATGCCCCATCTGATTTGACGACTAGAACAGCTCCTAATCCAAACATTCATTTTGATTATATGAATGATAATGATACTACTCGTTTTGGTCAAAACGCAGTATTAAAGGGTTACTATGATCCCACTACAATGAAGTTTACGGTAACTGGTAATGTAGACGATAATGTAACTAGCTTAACTGTCTTGAGTGATAGTTCCAATGAAAATGACCCTGCAAATCAAGTTAAACTAGATCAAAATGGTAAGTTTAGCTTTGCTGTGACTGCAAATAGTACTGGTCAACGTCCAATTGCTTATCTTTACAAGACTAAGGACGCTCAAACTGTTCGTGGTACATTAAATCTTATCTTAGACACAGTAAAACCAACTCTTGAAGTCAACCAAGTTAATGGTAATGAACTTGAGCTTTGGACTAATAATCCTAAATTTGTTTTATCAGGTAAGGTAAATGATAACTTGGATGGTTATAGACTCTACGTTAATGGTAATAACATTTATCGTGAATTCTTAAACTCAGGTTATAATCGTTTAGAAGGTTTGAATACTGATACAGAGTTGACAAATCCATATGGCGATCATGAATTTGAGCAAGTTGAAAATCTTAACGATAATAATGATCAACCGACTACTCATATCTTTACTGTTAATGTAGTAGATCAGGCTGGAAATACCGTCACCAAGAAGCTAACTGTGCATTTTGATCCTAACTATGTTGTACCTACAGACAATACAGATGTAGTAGTTGACACTAGCACGAGTGACACAGATGGAGTTACTGAAACAAAACCAATTGATCCTTTAGTAGGTAAATCATTTAAATTATTGCATAATGCATATCTTTATGATCAAAATGGTGAAGTTGTTTTGACTGATGTTGAGAATGCTAAGAGCTTGCTCAAAAAAGGACAGACAATCGTTGCATTGGATGATGCCAAAGTAACACTTATCAATGGTGTTAAGTTTTATAGAGTAGGCAACAATACTTTTGTTAAAACCGCAAATACTGTTCTTCAAGCACCTAAGAGACTCAAGCTGACTCACAATGCTTATGTTTACGATCAAAAAGGTAATGTTGTCAAAAAACATGGCAAGAAAGTTTTACTTAAGAAGAATCAATGGATTAGTGCATTGAACAATGCAGATAAATATGTAATCAAGGGTAGGTTATATTACAAATTAGCTGATGGTCAATTTGTAAAAGTGGCTAATACTGTTACTAAAAAAGCTAAGTTACGAAAAACTGTAGTGAGTTAGAAATACAGATAAATAGTCAAGTATTGTAATTTTGCAATGCTTGACTATTTTTGTGCTTGTAGTTTGTTTTGAATTTTCTTCTGTCTATGACGAATAAGCTTAACGATTTCAAAGTACATTTTTTGGAGAATAACATATTAGCACATAAGCGAGAAACTAAACTAATGAGAAGAATTTAGTTATAATATTTATGTAAGCGATTTCTGTAAAAGTAGATTAAAAATCTAAACATAGAAAGAAGGAAACTTGATGAAGAAAATTATTAATGATCCGCACGATGTTGTGCCAGAAATGGTTAACGGAATGACTAGATCCTATCCTCAATATATTGAAAAAATCGAAGGAACTGAAGCTGTCGTTCGCGCAGACAAGGCATCAATGAAAGATAAAGTCGGAATTATCAGTGGTGGTGGATCAGGTCATGAACCAACTCACGCTGGCTTTGTCGGTGAAGGGATGCTCAGTGCAGCTGTTTGCGGTCAGGTCTTTACTTCACCTACGCCAGATCAAATATATGCAGCTATTAAAGCTGTTAACCAGGGTAAAGGCGTCTTCATGGTTGTTAAAAATTATTCAGGCGATGTCATGAACTTTGACATGGCTAAGGATTTAGCAAGTATGGATAATATTCCTGTTAAATCAATTGTAGTTGACGACGATATTGCCGTTGAAAATAGCCTTTATACTCAAGGAAGACGTGGAGTAGCTGGAACGATTTTCATGCATAAGATTCTTGGTGCAGCTGCTGAACAGGGAGCTAGTCTTGACGAGATTGAAGCTTTAGCTAAAAAAGTCTTACCAAATATCAAGACGATTGCTGTAGCCCTTTCTGCAGCAACTAATCCAGAAGTTGGTAAACCCGGCTTTATCCTGAAAGAGGATGAAATTGAGTATGGTGTTGGCATTCATAGTGAGCCGGGCTATCGTCGTGAAAAAATTAAGCCTTCAAAAGAATTAGTTGATGAATTAATTGGTAAATTGAACGATGAAATGCATCTTGATAGTAGCAAGAAATACGCTTGTTTAATTAACGGCATGGGTGCTACTCCATTAATGGAACAATATATTTTCTCAAACGATGTCTTAAATAAATTAGAAACTTTTGATATTGAACCTAGTTTTATGAAGGTCGGTAATTATATGACTTCAATTGATATGGCCGGTATTTCACTTACGCTTTTTGAAATTCAGGATGATAAATGGCTAGATTATTTGAATTATCCAGTTAAAACAATTGCTTGGTAGAAAGGAAAAACAATGGCATTAACTACTGATACACTAACTATTTGGATGAATAAGTTCGCTGACAAGGTTAATACAAATAAACAATATTTAAGTGATCTTGATACGCCAATTGGTGATGGAGATCATGGCTTTAATATGGATCGCGGGATGACTGCAGTTAAAGAAAAATTAGCTACTAAACCAGCTGATTTAACTTCTGGTTTTAAGACGATTGCCATGGCGTTAATTTCAACAGTTGGTGGTGCATCTGGCCCGTTGTATGGAACGGCTTTTCTAGAAATGGCCAAGAAGAGTGCCTCAACTGATGATATTGGTGAGTTGTTTGATGCTGCGCTAGCTGGAATTGAAATGCGTGGTGGCGCTAAACCAGGCGATAAGACCATGGTAGATGTCTGGAACACTTTAGTACCAGAGGTTAAGAGTGGCAATTTAACTGAAGAAAAAATCAAAGATGCTGTTGAGGCTACTAAAGATATGATTGCTAAAAAGGGTAGAGCGTCATATTTAGGTGAACGGTCTAAGGGACACATTGATCCTGGTTCTCAATCAAGCGGGTATCTTTTTGAAGCAATGCTTGAGACGGAGGGTTTGCTATGAGCTTAGGTATAACTTTGGTTTCTCATGTACCAGACATTGCTAACGGATTACCTAAATTGCTTAATCAAGTAGCAAAGGATGTGCCGATTACTGCCGCAGGTGGTACAAACGACAATGATATTGGCACTAGCATGGAAAAGATTATGACAGCGTTTGATGAAAACACTGCAGATGAAATTTTAGCTTTTTATGACTTAGGCAGTGCGAAAATGAACCTTGAAATTGCCATGGAAATGACTGATAAAAAAGTTCATCTCTATGATGCTGCTTTTATCGAGGGAGCTTATACAGCTGCATCACTTATTCAAGCAGGCGTAGGCTTAGACGATATTGAAAAGCAACTTAAACCGCTGATTATTAAAGATTAATAGAAAGAGGGCATTATGTCAGGATTCATAGGAGAGTTCTTTGGAACTTTAGTCTTAATTGTTTTGGGCACTGGTTGTGGTGCTGCAATTAATTTGCAAAAATCGTATGCTAAAGGTGCTAGCTGGCTTTATGTAACTATTGCTTGGGGCATGGCCGTTACATTCGGTGTTTATGTTGCTGCCAATCTTGGTTCACGGGGGCACTTGAATCCCGCGGTTACCATTGGCTTTGCTAGTTTTGGCTTTTTCCCATGGAGCGAAGTTGGACCATACTTGCTGGGTCAATTTTTAGGTGCCTTTGTCGGTGCAGCTTTAGTAGCAATTCAGTTTTATCCTCATTTTAAGGCTACTAAAACATCAGAAGCAGGAAACAATGTTGGGATTTTTGCTACTGCACCAGCGATTAAGAACAATTTATTTAATTTCTTAAGTGAAACGATAGCAACTTTTATCTTTGTTTTTGCGTTACTTAACTTAGGTGATTTTGATAAAGGATTAAAGCCGATTGCGGTTGGTCTATTGATCATGGTTGTCGGTCAAGCTCTTGGCGGAACTACTGGATTCGCATTGAATCCTGCTCGTGATTGGTCGCCAAGATTAGCATATACAGTTTTACCTATTCCTAATAAGTCGTCGGCTAATTGGAGTTACGCTTGGGTGCCAATGGTCGGACCGATTGCCGGCGGTATTTTGGCCGCGGGATTGCAATACTTGCTTAAATAATACATGTGGAATTGAAGAAACGGGTACGTTGTACCTGTTTTTTATTTTGAAAAAATAAGTAAAAAATATAGCAAGAAATCAAAAATGACGCTAATTGATCGAACCAGCGTCATTTTTTTAGATAATAGATGTAGAAAATAGTTTGAAAAACGATTAGTTTTTATAGAAATCTTTATTATACTTTACTTGTCTTCGTAGCCCTTTGGGTGACTCTTGTGCCAGTTCCAAGCAGTTGCGATAACGTCATCAACACTTTCATGCTTTGGCTTCCAGCCCAAAATAGTTCTTGCTTTGGTTGAATCAGCAACCAAAGAGTCAGGGTCACCGCCACGACGTGGACCCATTGTGTAAGGAATATCAATCCCTGTTACTTTTTTAGCAGCGTTCAAAATTTCAAGGTTGGAGTAACCTTGAGCAGTACCCAAGTTAAAGACATCTGACTTATTAGTCTCCATCATATGTTTCAGTGCCAAAATATGAGCATCAATTAAATCTTCAACTTGAACGTAGTCACGAACGTTGGTACCGTCCTTAGTGTCATAGTCATCACCAAAGATAGTAAACTTACCATCCCCAGAAATTGCACTCTTCAAAATATTTGGAATCAAGTGTGTTTCTGGTGCGTGATCTTCACCGATTGTGCCATCACTTGCAGCACCAGCAACGTTGAAGTAGCGAAGAGCAGTGTACTTAATACCATCAGCTTTGTCAGCCCAAGCCATGATCTTTTCCATCATCATCTTGGTTTCACCGTATGGGTTGATTGGGTTAAGTGGGGTGTCTTCAGTGATTGGCAACTTCTTAGGAATACCGTAAGTTGCGGCAGAACTAGAGAAGACTAAGTACTTAACGCTGGCATCATTCATTGCTTGTAATAATGAAATCATGCCAGCAACGTTGTTGTCGTAGTACTTAAGTGGTTTCTTAACTGATTCAGGTACCAATGAATATGCAGCAAAGTGCATAACAGCATCGATCTTTTTATCACGTAAAATCTTTGAAACTAAGAAGGTATCTTCGATATCGCCTTGGTAAAACTTGGCCTTTGGATCAACGGCTTTTCTGTGACCAGTGTACAAAGCATCAAGAACAACGACATCGTTGCCTTCCTTAACTAATTCACGAACAGCGTGTGAGCCGATATAGCCGGCACCGCCGATAACTAAAACTTTCATGTTTACTCCTTTTTTAATTGGTTATTAGTCTTTACTCAAAGCGATTACATTATAACACACTATTTAGTAAATTATTTACTAATTCAAAATAAATTCTTTAAATTAATTTAGCGTAAATGAGAATTCATGATCTTGCTCAGGATCGATGTGGTATTGCTCTTCTACATCGGAGCCCCAGCTGTCGATGCCGCCTACGCCGCGAACAGCTCCCGCGATTACCAATACGCTTCTACGAGCCAATGGCAACTCTTCAATGTGGGTGGCATTTTCTAATTCTTCTGCAGTGTATGGCAGTAAACTGAAGTTAAATGGCTGCTTAGTTTGCGTAATCTTTAAACTAAAGTCGCCATCTTTGTCCGCATTGTTTTGCGTAGAATTACGGGTGATGACTAATTCATTAGTCTGCATGTGCATCCCGTTTTCCTGTGGTACAAGATACTTAGTAACTGGCAAGCCGTCAATGTGGAAAGTTCCGCGTTCTGCTCCAGCCATTCTGTCAGGGTAGGTTTCACCAGACAAGCCAGTATAGTCAAAACTTTTAGCCTTGGTTGGCATAATGAATCTCATGCCGATAACAGGCAAAGGCGGCAAGCCTTTTTTACCAAAATAATGCATGGTAATCGTCATGTGACCAGCATCATTAATATTGTAAATGATTTTGACTTTGGTTGCAGGAGTAGTTAAAGTTTCGTAGTCAAAAGCCACTTTTACTTCATGGGCAAATTCCTGATTGCTAAATTGATTATTGATTGGAGCGATAGGCAATTCGTCGAATTGGTGATCGTCAACTTGAACGTGAATACCCACACATTTAGTGAACATGTCAGCTCCTAGCCATTGGGCTGCTTTTTGATTAAAGCCGCTACCGCGATCGTTATCGGTGGTCGCCCGCCAAAAAGTTGGTGTAGGCGTGCGGTAAAGCCATTCTTTGTCCTTGATTTTCAAAGATTCAAGGCCACCACGCTCGTAGCTGAATAAATAGGCGAAATCTTGACCATTGACTCCTAAACTAGCTTCGCCATAAACGACGTGTAAATTATTTGTGTAAGCCATAGTAGTATCTAACCTCCTGCATTGCTGGTTTGGGTGTGCGGTCTGCGAACATTAAACCGTCGCCAGAGAATTCATAATCGGAGTGACGATCATCAAAGTCGCCACCGTAACGCAATACGTCCTGTCCGCTGACTGGATCATGCACAAGCAGAGCCTGATCGATGAAGTCCCAGATAAAGCCGCCCATGTACTGAGGGTATTTATCAATTAGCTTGATGTAAGAGCCTATGCCACCGTCGGAGTTGCCCATGTCGTGCATGTATTCACATTCGACAAGTGGCTTTTTAGGATTTTGGAGATATTCTTCTGCCTCTTTAGGTGGCAAATACATACAGCTTTCAAGGTCTGAGATTTCTTTCTTAAATTCTGGTGCATGGAAGACGCCTTCGTAGTGGGTGAGGCGAGAAGAATCGTGATCTTTGTAGAGTTTGTTCATAGCGGCGATGTTGCTGCCGGCATATGATTCGTTGCCAAGTGACCAGAATAAGATTGCAGTGTGATTCTTGAAGGTTTCATAATTGCTGCGGGCACGGTCGACGACGACTTCACGCCATTCGGGGATGCTGCCGGGTACATTGGAAGTAGCTTCAACTTGGCCTAACTTTTGCCAGGTGCCGTGGGACTCCAAATTGTTTTCCGCCATCATGTAAATTCCGTTTTGATCGCAGAGATAGTACCAAGGAATTTGATTTGGATAGTGGCAGGTCCTAACGGCATTGATGTTGTTGTGTTTAAAGGTAGCAATGTCTTGCTTCATGTCGGCTAGGGTAATACTGCGGCCACGTTTAGCATCCCATTCGTGACGATTAACGCCGTTGATGATTAATCTTTTGCCGTTAAGCAAAACCACATGATCCTTGGTAATTTCAATTTTTCTAAAACCAAATTGGTAAGGAATAAGTTCAACTAATTTGCCATCTTGGTCATGAACTTCAATGATTAATTGATAAAGGTATGGATCATGGTTGTCCCATAGGTGAACATTGGCAAAAGTTTCGTTTTCAATTTCAACGGTTGATTTAAGTGGCAACTTTTTATTAAGCAAAGTTTTGCCATCGATATCTTCAATTAAGACGTGGACATTGCCACTGGTTTTACCCATAAAGTGCAATTTAGCGTTGAAGACACCGTCATGGTAATCATTAACAACAGTTGGTTTGATATCTAGATCCATTAGATGAGTCCGAGGTAAGGCTAAGAGTTCAACTGAACGAAAAATACCGGAGAATCTAAACATATCTTGATCTTCTAGCCAGGAAGCAGTGCTGTGTTTGAAGACTTCGACAGCTAAGATGTTGTCTTTTGCTTGAATGTAAGGTGTAAGATCGAATTCGGAAGGTGTGAAACTATCTTCGGCGTAACCGATGAAGTGACCGTTGAGATAGACATACATGGCCCGTTCAACGCCTTCGAATTGAATATGGATGTCATGGCCGGCTAAAGCAGGATTTAAGTCAAAGTGTTTAAGATATGAACCGACTGTGTTGTCTTTTCCTTGACTAAAATCGCCATCCTTGATGCCGCGCCCCAGGGTGTAGGCAGGTTTACGATAGATTTTGCTTTCCCAGGGATACAGAATGTTAGTGTATTGATTTTGGGCGTAGCCGTTTAATTCAATTTCACTAGGAACGGGGATGGTGTCAAAGGAAGATGAGTCAAAGCTGAGTTTGTAAAAATCAATGGGCCGGCTTTGAGGATCTTTTGAAAAATGAAACTGCCAGGCACCGTTGAGGCTTTGTTTAAAACTGCTGCTGTGGTTTTGCCATTCACGGTAATCTTTGTAAAAAGGATGATCACTGTGAGCTGGCAGTTGATTAATCCTGAAGACTTCAGGATCATCAAGCCATTTGATATTTGCTTTCATGATAAGACCTAGTTTCTATAAAAAATATATTTTGAAAACGGTTTTATTATAACACAAAATTAAATAATTTATCAAATAAATAAATAATTTAGTAGTTAAAAGTAAATAAATTAATTGTCAAATCTCGAGAAAAATATTTTTGAATAAAATTGATCTTTATTGGAATTAAGTAAATATTTTGTATAATAAAGACAGGAATATTAGTAAATGGGAAAGAAATAATTATGACAACTATTAAAGAAATTGCACAAAAGTCGGGGTATTCTTCTGCGACTGTTTCGCGGTTGCTCAATAATGATCCTAACTTATCGATTACTGCAGATACCAAAAATAAAATTTTAGAAATTGCTAATAAGCTTGGTTATTGGAAAGACCACCAAGAAAAGGAAATTAAGCCTACAATTGCGCTTCTTTACCGCACTAACCATAAAGAACAGTTGCAAGATGAGTATTTTACTTCTTTAAAGCAAGCCTTGGTAGAAACCGTTAAGCAAGAATCAATGAAGATGAAGACCTTTTATAATGCGGCTGACTTAATTGAAAATGCCTCATTGTTCCAAGGTTTTATTGGAGTTGGAGCAGCGCCAATCGAAAATGCTGAGTTGGTAAAATTGCACGGAGTTTTACCAAATGGGGTGTTTGTTGATACTAATCCAGCTCCCGAATTGTTCGATTCAATTAGACCTAACTTAACTTTAACAGTTAAGAATGCTATTGATTTGTTTATTAAAAACGGCTATGAATCGATTGGTTTTATTGGTGGTGTTGGCCCTAAGCATGATCATATTCAAGAAAATGATCCACGTTCCGTTGCCTTTGCGGAATATATGAAGGTTCGCGGAAAAGATGACAGCAACGTGTTCGTTTCAGGACCATTCAGCGTTGAAAATGGTTATAAGCTTGGCAAAGAAGTAATAAAGAAGTACAAGAACAATTTACCAGATGCATTTTTAATTGCTTCTGATACATTAGCAGTCGGTGTTTTACAGGCCTTTAACGAAGAAAATATTAACGTACCAAAAGATACCGCAATCTTGAGTATCAATAACAGTAATGTAGTGAAGTACGTATCACCACCACTTTCTTCTTACAACATCAACCAGCAGGAAATGATTGATTTAGCTTTAACTATGCTGACCAATTTAATTATTCAACCTGATCGTGCGCATATTGATGTGAATATGAACACTAACTTGGTGGTACGTAAAAGCTTTATTCCTAAAGGTGAGTAAATTTTTTAGTAAATAAAAATTTTTTATTTTGAATATTTTGAAAAGAGAATGCTGAAGCATAGCATTCTCTTTTATTTTTACTATAAGTAAATAATTTAGTTATATTAAATAAATAATTTACCGAAACTGATACTAAGCGTATACTCAGATATGTAAACGATTACAGATGATAACAATTTAGGAGGAAGCATTATGACAAACGGTCATAAAAATTCAGGGAAACAAATAATTTCCTATGCATCATTCTGTCTGGGTAACTTAGGACACGCAGCTTTTTATGGTGTAATGAGTACATACTTTATTATTTTTATTACTAGCGGAATGTTCAGTGGGCTAGAGCAATCAGTAGCTGATAAATTGATTGGTTTAATCACTGGCTTAATGGTAGTGATTAGAATTGTCGAGTTGGTTATTGACCCAATCTTGGGCAACATAGTTGATAATACCAAAACAAGATGGGGAAAGTTTAAGCCATGGATTTTCTTGGGTACTGTAGTTAGTGCAGTATTATTATTAATTTTATTTACTGGAATCTTTGGCTTAGCGCAAAGCAATTGGATTTTTTTCGCTATCTTATTCGTAATTATCTACATCGGTTTTGATATCTTCTATTCATTATCCGATGTTTCATATTGGGGTATGGTTCCGGCTTTAAGTGAAGATTCACATGAGCGTGGTATTTATACTTCATTGGGTGCCTTTTCAGGTGCTATTGGTTGGAACGGTTTAGCAATTATCGTTGTTCCTTTAGTAACTGGGGTAACTTATGCAGTTACTGGTAAACATGAAGAAGGCGCACCAGGTTGGCTTGCCTTTGCGGCCGTAATTTCAGCTTTAGCAATTGTTTGTGCCATTATTGTTTGCTTAGGTACTAAAGAAAAGCACAATTTAATTAGAAATTCAGCCAAGCAGAAAACTACTTTGCCTCAAGTCTTCAGTGCTATTTTCCATAACGATCAAATTCTTTGGCCGAGTTTAGCCTACTTAGTCTTTTCACTTGCTAACACTATTACTAACGGGGTTTTGTTCTACCTGTACAAGTTTGTCATTGGTAAACCAGGCGAATTCTGGGTTGTAGGGCTTGCTGCAACGATTGTAGGGTTCTGTGTCAGTCCATTATTCCCAGTTTTAAATAAGTACATTCCAAGAAAATGGTTGTTTGTTGCAGGTCAAACTTGCATGATCTGTGCTTATCTTTTATTCATTTTCTGCCGTGATAATGTTGTGTTAATGGACTTAGGGTTGGTTTTATTCAACATCAACTTTGCTCAATTAGTAACTGTTTTGACCTTAACTGATGCGATTGAATATGGTCAGCTTAAGAGTGGTCAAAGAAACGAGGCCGTCGTTTTGGCAGTTCGTCCAATGATCGATAAATTCACTGGTGCTGTTTCTAATGCTTTGGTTGGATATGTAGCTATTGCAGCTGGTATGACAGGTGCCGCAACTGCTGCCGACATGACAGCACATGATATCAGCACTTTTAATACAATGGCCTTATATATTCCTTTAATCTTAGCTGTGATTTCAATCATCGTGTTCTTAAGCAAAGTAACTTTGACCGAAAAGAAACACGCCAAAGTTGTTGAAGAATTGAAGACTAAGCTTGCTGAAGGTGAAATCGAAAAAGACGATTCAACTAAAGCAAAAACTAGACAGCAAAAGATTTACGCACCAGCCGATGGTGAATTGATGCAAATGTCCTCCGTCGTCGACGAAGATGGTAAGCCATTCCCAGGAAAGGGATTCGCAATCAAACCAAGTGCCGGCAAGATCTATGCACCATTCGATGGTAAGATTAGATTTACCTTTGGTACAAAACACGCCTTTGAGATTGTCTCAGATAATGGCTTGCAAGTAGTCGTCCACGTTGGTCTTGGAACAGTAAACTTGCGTGGTGAAGGCTTTGAAACGTATTATGATGATGGACAAGAAGTCAAGAAGGGTAACTTATTACTAGAATTTGATCGTGATTTGGCTCTTAAGAATGGCTACAAGGATACGATCGTTACCTTCTACACTCAACCAGGTAGAATTAAAAAAGCTAGTTCAATTAAAGCAGGTTCTACTGTAAAACATGGTGATGAAGTAGTAGAAGTCCAGTTTAAGTAGAGGCTTAAAAATGACAAAAACATTATCACGTTTTCTTTATGGTGGAGACTACAATCCCGATCAATGGACAGAAGAAACATGGCCTGAAGACATTAAGGTCTTTAAAAAGGTAGATTTAAATTCAGCTACAATTAATATTTTCTCTTGGGCAGTTCTTGAACCTAGAGAAGGAGTCTATGACTTTTCTAAATTAGACAAGATCGTTCAAGAATTATCTGATGCAAACTTTGATATTGTGATGGGTACGGCAACAGCCGCAATGCCAGCCTGGATGTTTAAAAAGTATCCGGATATCGCAAGAGTTGATTACCAAGGCAGACGTCACGTCTTTGGTCAGCGGCACAATTTCTGTCCGAACAGCAAGAATTATCAAAGACTGGATAGTGAGTTAGTTGAAAAATTGGCCCAGCACTACGCTGACAATCCGCATATCGTAGTTTGGCACGTGAACAATGAATACGGTGGCAACTGCTACTGTGGAAATTGTCAAAACGCCTTCCGTGACTGGTTGAGAAACAAATACAAGACCTTGGGTGCGCTCAACAAGGCTTGGAACATGAATGTTTGGAGTCACACGATTTATGACTGGGATGAAATTGTTGTTCCAAACGAGTTGGGGGATGCATGGGGTCCAGAAAGTAGCGAAACCATTGTTGCTGGCCTTTCAATCGACTACTTGCGCTTTCAATCCGAAAGTTTGCAAAACCTCTTCAAGATGGAAAAGGCAGTCATCAAGAAGTACGATCCTGAAACGCCTGTAACTACTAACTTCCACAGTTTGCCAAACAAGATGATTGACTATCAAAAGTGGGCCAAGGATCAAGATATTATTTCCTATGATAGTTATCCAACTTACGACGCACCTGCTTATAAGCCAGCATTCTTGTATGACTTAATGAGAAGCCTTAAGCATCAACCATTTATGTTAATGGAATCTGCACCTTCACAAGTTAACTGGCAATCTTACAGTCCACTAAAGCGTCCAGGTCAAATGGCCGCAACCGAATTGCAAGCTGTTGCTCACGGTGCTGACACTGTTCAGTTCTTCCAATTAAAGCAAGCAGTGGGTGGTTCCGAAAAATTCCACAGTGCAATTATTGCTCATTCACAAAGAACTGATACACGAGTCTTTCATGAATTAACTGACTTAGGGCAAAAGTTAAAGCAGGCGGGATCGACCATTCTCGGCTCAGAGACTAAGGCTAAAGTTGCTATTATTTTTGACTGGAGCAATTTCTGGTCTTATGAATATGTCGATGGCATTAGCCAAGACCTGCATTATGTTGACTCAATTCTTGATTATTATCGCCAGTTTTATGAACGAAATATTCCAACTGATGTAATTAGCGTTGATGATGACTTCAGTCAATATGACTTAGTGGTTGCCCCGGTTTTATACATGGTGAAAACTGGCTTGGCTGACAAGATCAATGCTTATGTTAAAAATGGTGGTGATTTCGTTACCAGCTACATGTCGGGCATGGTTAATGAAAGCGACAATGTTTATCTGGGCGGCTATCCTGGTCCGCTGAAGGATGTTACTGGCATTTGGGTTGAAGAAAGCGACGCAGTAGTGCCAGGTCACAAGACTTATGTTTCATTAAAGGATCAGAATTATGAAGCTGGTTTAGTCTGCGACTTGATTCACCCTGAAACTGCTAAAGTGTTGGCGAAATATGCTAATGAATTTTATCAAGGCACTGCCGCCATTACTGAAAATCAATATGGTCAAGGTAAAGCTTGGTATGTTGGTACTAAACTGGATCATGCTGGTTTAACTCAATTGTTCAATCATATTGTCTTGGCTGCTGACATTGAATCGTTAGTGGCCGTTGGCAATCAGCTTGAAGTGACGAAGCGAATTACTAAAGATGGCAAGGAATTATACTTCGTTTTGAATATGAGTAATGATGAACGTGAATTGCCAGAAAAATTTGCTGGGTATCAGGATATTTTGACTAATCAGCCAGCTCATAAACAAATGAAGGCTTGGGATGTGCAAGTGTTGGTTAAATAATTAGAATTAAAAGAGCATCATTCAACAGAGAAATTGTTAAATGATGCTTTTTTGTAATTATGTTAAAAAATAAGTTCACGTTTATATACGAACTCATCATGGTCGGTTTATTCTGGTGTCTGCCACCTGTTTGGCCCTTACATCCTAGTGAAATATCAGATTAACCATGAGCCGACCGTTCATAGGATTTATTCTTATATTTATTATATTTGAATAGTAGTTATAGGACAATAAAAGTATTTCTAGGAAAATAAAGTTAGATTTCGAATAAATATTTTATTTATTTAAGTAAACTATTTACTAAAAGATAATGAAGAGATATACTAATAACTGAAAACGATTACAGAATAAATTTGAGGTAAAAACAATGAATAAGGAAGAATTACTTAAAGAATATGAGACAACTTTTGGTGAAAAAGGTAAGGATGTCTTTTTCTCACCTGGTCGAATCAACGTGATCGGTGAACACACTGACTACAATGGTGGTCATGTTTTCCCAGCTGCAATTAGTTTGGGTGTTTATGGTGTTTACGGCCCAAGAGAGGATAAAAAAGTTTGCTTGTTTTCTGGCAATGTTGATGGCGATATCGTGGAATTCGATATTGACGACACAACTGTTGAAAAAGATGATCGCTTTTGGGCTAACTACTTCAAGGGCATGATTACGTACTTACGTGAAAAATATGACAACATTGATCATGGTTTTAATCTTTATATCAAAGCCAATTTACCATCAGGTTCAGGGCTATCATCAAGTGCTGCCATTGAAATGCTAATGGGCATCATTTTAAAGGATGAATTTAACTTAGATGTTGACCGGATTGCTTTAGCCAAGATGGGTCAAAGAACAGAGAATGAATTTGTTGGCTTGAATTCAGGGATTATGGATCAATTTGCCTGCATTATGGGTAAAAAAGATAGTGCTATCTTCCTCGATTGCAATACATTAGATTATGAGTATAAGCCACTCGCTTTAGGCGATTACGAAATTATTATTATGGCAACTAACAAGCCACATACCTTAGCCGATTCTGCTTATAATGATCGTGTTCGTGAATGTCATGATGCAGTGAAGAAGTTGCAGGCTAAGTTAGATATTAAGACTTTAGGTGAGCTTGATAATGATACTTTTGATGAATATGCATATCTGATTAATAATGAAACTGAAATTAAGCGTGCTCGTCATGCTGTTAGTGAAAACCAAAGAACTTTGCGGGCAACAAAGGCCATGCAAGATGGAGATTTGGAAAAATTGGGACGTTTGATTGATGCTTCACACGTTTCACTTCATTACGATTATGAAGTAACTGGTCAAGAACTAGATACTTTAGCTGAAGCTTCATGGGCTCAACCTGGCGTCTTGGGTGCAAGAATGATTGGCGGTGGCTTCGGTGGTAGTGCCATTGCAATCGTCAAGAAAGACCAAGCTGAGGCATTTAAGAAAAATGTTGGCAAGATTTACCGCGACAAGGTCGGTTACGATGCTAGCTTCTATGATGCGGAAATTGTTGATGGAACTAAGAGAATTTAATCAGACAAGAGGATAAGTATGAAAGTTATTGAAAAATTTGCGGATGAAGTTATTAATAGTGGAGCGTATGAGCCGCTCGATCGCGTATATGTGATTAACAAAATTCGCGCTTTAGTTGGCGATGAGGCAAGTAGCGTTGAAGCTAATGATGAACAAACTTCAGTTAAGCAATTAGTTGATTTAGCCGTGCAAAATAAAAAGATTTCGGATGATGTTACTTCACGTGAAGTTTTGAATGATCAACTATACGACTTAATAACGCCAACACCATCTAAAACTAATGGCATCTTTTGGCAAAAAATGCAAAAATCACCTGAAAAAGCAACAGATTGGTTTTATAAAATTTGCGAAAACAACAATTATGTCAAAAAGGAAGCAATTGCCAAGAATGTTGTATTCTCAGGGACCAGCTCTAAAGGACATGGCTTAGAAATTACAATTAATTTGTCTAAACCGGAAAAGGATCCTAAGGCAATTGCGGCAGCAGCTCATGCAACTGGTAAGAAATATCCTCAATGTGCACTTTGCCTAGAAAACGAGGGTTACCTTGGTGGATATGGCAAAAATGCTCGTTCAAATTTGAGAATTATTCGCATGAATATTGGTGGCCGCCCTCGGGGATTTCAGTATTCACCATATGCTTACTTCAATGAACATTGTATTTTCTTAGATCAAAAGCATATTCCAATGGTCATCAACCAACAAACTTTGATTAATTTGGTTGAAATTGAAAAGACGTTACCACATTATTTTGTTGGTTCAAATGCTGACTTGCCAATTGTTGGTGGGTCAATGTTAGCACATGAACACTATCAAGGCGGACGTCATACTTTTCCAATGATGAAAGCTAAGATTAAGAAAAATGTAGTCTTTGATGATTATCCTGAAGTGGTTGCTGGCATTGTTGATTGGCCAATGAGCGACTTGCGCTTGATTAGCGATAATTCGTTAGGTTTGATTGAATTGGGCGCTAAAATTATTAATTTCTGGGATCATTATTCAGATTCTGCTCGTCAAATTAAGGCTTTTGATGGTAAAACACGTCATCATACTGTGACTCCAATTATGCACCGTGAAGGCAAGAACTTCGTACTTGATCTAGTTTTGCGTGACAACAACACTAGTGAAAATTATCCGTTAGGTATTTTCCACCCACATAAAGAATTGTGGCATATTAAAAAGGAAAATATTGGCTTGATCGAAGTAATGGGCCGTGCTATTTTGCCAGGTCGGTTAAAGAGTGAACTTGAAGAAGTTAAAAAATACTGGTTGGGCCAAGATAATAAGATGGCTATTAGCCACAAAGAATGGGCCGATCAAATTAAAGCAGAGCAGAATATTACTGCCGAGAATGTTGACGCTGTGATGCAGCAAGCTTTAGTTGAAGTCTTTGAACAAGTATTGCAAGATGCCGGTGTTTTCAAGAATAATGCAGATGGCGATGAAGGCTGGGATAAGTTCATTACCGCTTTAACTAAGCAGATTTAACTCATCAATGTATAAAACGAGATCTGTTGGATCTCGTTTTTTTGTTAGCGGTAACTCATATATTCTGATGGTTAAATAATTTATAATATTTATGAAAGCGAATACAAAAGAAGGGCAAGAGTATGAAGACAAGTTTTAGAAAATATGGCAGAAAAGATAATAAAGATCTTTGTGAAATCACACTAGAGAATGATCACGGTATGGTAGTTAAGGTATTGAACTATGGTGCTACATTGGAAAAGGTGTTGCTTGATGGTGAGAATATGATTTTGTCACTGGATAAGCCAGAAGATTACGACAAGGAGCGTAATTATCTAGGCGGTACGGTTGGACGTATTGCCGGAAGAGTGAGACGAGGTTTATGGCGGCACGGCTTAGAATTACATCAATTACCAATCAATGAAGGGCCTAACCACATTCATGGTGGTATTGGGACTGATACTGAAATTTGGAATTTTAGACCTAGTTGTAATGAAAAAGGTGCTCGTGTTGATTTAACACTTTTTGATCCAGATGGGCATAATGATTATCCTGGTAATTTAAAATTACACGCTCGTTATGAGTTAGATAATAACAATATTCTGCATTATTCATTGGGTGCCATGAGTGATAAGCTGACTATTTTTAATCCGGTTAACCATACTTTCTTCACATTAGGTGAAAAGAAAATGATTAATGACTTGCAACTGCAAATGAATGCTGATTATTATATTCCAGTTGATGAGACTGGCTTGCCTGATCGTGGTATGGAAAAAGTTGATGGAACAGCATTCGATTTTAGAAAAGCTAAACGTGTAGGGGATGCTTTGGAGTCTGATGATCCGCAAATTAAGAATCGTGATGGAATGGATCATCCATTTATCTTGGATGGCAATATGCCAAATGCAGTGCTAACTTCTGCTAAACACAAGTTAACGGTAACGACTAATGCTCCATCCTTGATTCTTTATACAGGAAATGGATTTGATCATACTGGTAAATATACGGCTGATTTTGGTCCATATTGCGGGATTACTTTTGAAGCACAAGTGCCGCCAGCAGAAGGTGATGATTTGGGACGCATCACGCTTTTACCTGGTGAAAAATTTAAGCGTACCGTTGATTGGAAGTTTGAATAAAAATATGGAGAACATCCTTACTGAATGAAGTGGTAGGGATGTTTCCTTCTTTGGATATTATGATTTGATTTTACAAGTAAATCCATATTAATATTTAAAATATTTAGAAATCAACTGAAAGGTATAGTAAAAATGATGACAAACGAAAAGATTATTGCTTTAGTCAAGGAAGAATATCTAAACAAGATTCCAAAAATTTTTCGCAAGCATGCTGTTGAAGGCACTTGCAAGTTAATCGCTAGAGAACATCCTGATTTATACAAGGCTTTTGAAGATGGTGAACCAACCGCAGAAGAAAAACAACAAATGACAGAGTTGATTAACGGGATTTTCGAACAAAGAATGAAAAAGCATAAGATGTTATAAAAAGACGCTGGAATGTAATGATTATTAGATCGCTACATTCTAGCGTTTTTTTGATTTTAATTTTGATTTATTAAACTAACAGGTAGCGTATAAACACTTTCTAATGAAGCGGATGGGTCATTAATTTGGCGTAAGAGTAAATCACTCATTAATTCAGCAATTTCTTTTGTATGTTGCCGAGCGCTAATTAAATTTGGAAAAAGATTTTGAATTAAGTGAGTGCCATCAAAACCAGTGATTAAAGTGTCTTTTTTTAAGTAATCCGCACATTCTTTGGCTAATAACGCTGTAATATCATCGGTACAACATATCGCATCATAATTTTTATTCTTTAAAAATTGAAGAATGGCGATTTTTTTAGCAATAATTGAATCACTTGCACTGAGAGAACGAAGATCAAATTTAGCATTAAAAGTATTAAATACACGAATCATTCCTTTGATTCGATCACTTATCGGATAATAATCTTCTTTAGCCCCAGCAATAATAATAATTCTATTTTTCTTTTGCTTTAAAACAGATTGTGCAATTTGCATGCCTGCATCGTAGTTGTTAGATTGAACAGTCGGAATTTGAGGACTAATTTTACGGTCAAAGCTAACAATAGGAAACTTTATTTTTAGTCCTTTTTTAGGAATCTTAATAGGAGAGCTGGTAATCAATCCAGCAATTTCTTTTCGCTTAAAACGTTCTAAATAATAATTGATATCTTGAGATTGATAATGATCCAAATGAAGAATGGAATCATATCCTTTGTCTTGCAAATAAAAGGCTAAATATTCAAATAATTCAGAATAAAAAGGATTATTGATTTTTGGAAAATCAACCTCAATTAAATTTAATTTAGATGTAGTATTGACTGTATTTTTTGTTTTGTAGCCTAATTTTTTTATTGCTTCTTTAACCTTAAGAGCAGATTCAATACCTACATATCCATTTTGATTAATATATCTTGAAACTGTTGCTATCGAAACGTTTGCTTCTTTAGCTATATCTTTAATAGTAACTGCCATATTTTTTTCACTTCCTTATGTAAATATTACACATTTAAAATCTTATATCATAGTATTTTGACTTATTTAAATGTGTAAATTTGTGTAAATCCATTGAAAACTGTAAATAGAAGTGTATGATGTAATTGTAAACATGATAGCGCTTACTTAAAGGAGAGCAATATTTGATCAAGAGGAGTGAAGATTTATGAAAAAGTGGCTAAAAAGAATGGCTTTAATTAGCTTAGTCGCTACGATGGCTTTAAGTTTGACAGCTTGTGGTCAAAATAAAAGCAGCAATTCTGGTAAAAAAGTGACAATTGAGTACTTTAACCAGAAAAAAGAAATGTCAGCAACTTTGAAAGAAATTATCAAAGACTTTGAAAAGAAAAATCCTGATATTCATGTCAAAGAAGTTGACGTTCCTAATGCAGGTACGGTTTTGAAGACAAGAATGCTTTCAGGAGATGTTCCTGATGTAATTAATATTTACCCACAAAATATTGATTTTCAGGAATGGGCAAAAGCAGGTTATTTTGAAGATATGACTCATGCTTCATATATTAAAAACATTAAAAATCACTATGCTGATTCTTTTAAAATTAACGGTAAGATTTACAACGCACCACTTAGTGCCAACGTTTACGGTTTCTTCTATAATGCAACTGAATTTAAGAGATTAGGAATTAAAGCTCCTAAGACTTGGGCCGAATTTGAACAAATTGTTAAAAAAATCAAGGCTAGTGGCAAGGCACCATTTGCTGTAGCTGGTACTGAACCTTGGACTTTAAACGGATATCACCAATTATCTTTAGCTACTGTTACAGGTGGTGCTAAGCAAGCTAACCAATTACTTAGGTTCTCAGCGCCTAACGGCATTAAAGTAAACAATCCTTATATTCAAAAAGATTTTACTAGATTGAACTTACTTCGTGAAAATGCACAACAAAATTGGCGTGGTGCTAGTTACAACGATGCTGTTGTTTCATTTGCTAATGGTAAAAGCTTGATTATGCCAAACGGTTCATGGGCATTACCTATGATCAATCAACAAAAGCCAAAATTTAAGGTTAGAACATTTGCTTTTCCAGCAGCAAAGGCTGGTCATGAAATGACAGTTGGTTCAGGCGACTTAGCTTTGTCTATTTCATCAAAGAGTAAGCACAAAAAGGCAGCAGAAAAGTTTGTAGCATATATGACAACACCTGCTGCAATGCAAAAGTACTATAACGTTGACGGAAGTCCTGTAGCCGTTAAAGGTGTAAAGCAAAAGGGAATTAATTCTCAATTGGGAGGCTTGTCTACTTTGGCTTTCACTAAACACGATATGGTTTGGTTAGCACAAGACTGGACTAGTGAGAATGATTTCTTCAATTTGACGGCTAGTTACCTGATGACTGGTAATAAGCAACAAATGGTAAATGATATGAACACCTTCTTCAATCCAATGAAGGCTTCTAACTAGGAGGATTAAAAAATGAAATCAAAAAGTTTTATTGAAAAACATTGGGGTTGGTTGTTTTTAATCATTCCATTGATTTTACAAGCAATTTTCTTCTATTTTCCACTATTTCAAGGTGCTTTTTACAGTTTTACTAATTGGACTGGTTTGACTTATAACTACAAGTTTGTAGGAATTAATAACTATAAATTATTGTTGATGGATCAAAACTTTGCTAAATCCATTGGTTTTACTGCAATTCTAACTATTTCATTGATTATTGGTGAAATTGTAATAGGTATTTTAGTAGCTAGAGCATTAAACTCAAAGATCAAGGGTCAAACATTCTTTAGAGCCTGGTTCTTCTTCCCAGCTGTATTGTCAGGTTTGACAGTTGCTTTGATTTTTAAGCAAGTATTCAATTATGGTTTGCCAGCAATTGGTAATGCACTTCATATTGAATGGCTTCAAACAAGTTTATTAGGTACTAATACTGGTGCGGTAATTGCAACTATTTTCGTTTTGCTTTGGCAAGGTGTGGCAATGCCAATCATTATCTTTTTAGCGGGTTTACAAAGTATTCCCGATGAAATTAAAGAAGCTGCGGAGATGGACGGTGCTAATAGTCGTCAAATCTTCTGGAACATTGAATTGCCATACATGTTACCAAGTATTTCAATGGTCTTTATTTTGGCATTAAAGTCAGGTTTGACAGCCTTCGATCAAATCTTTGCAATGACTGCGGGTGGTCCTAACAACTCAACTACTTCACTTGGTTTGCTGGTTTATAACTATGCGTTTAACAATAACTCATTTGGTTATGCCAACGCGATTGCCATTGTCTTGTTCATCTTAATTGCTATTGTTTCATTCATTCAAATTAAGATTTCTAACAAGTATGCCGTTGATTAAAGAGGAGTATCAAAATGGAAAAAGAAAATAAATCAAAGAAGTTTTGGGATTATGCTTTACTGATTGTCGGTGGAATTCTGATTTTAATTCCATTGCTCTATACATTTTTAAGTTCATTTAAGACAACTAAGCAAATTATGAATCATTTCTTTGCTTGGCCAAATCCATGGACAACAGCTAACTTTCAAAGATTGTTTTCGGATGGAGTAATGGGTTACTTCTGGAACTCAATTGTCATTACGGTTTTATCAATTGTCTTAGTAATGATTTTCGTCCCAATGGCTGCTTACTCTATTGCTAGAAATATGTCAAAACATACAGCCTTTAATTGGATGTATATCTTGCTAATCATTGGTATCTTCGTACCATTCCAAGTAATTATGATTCCAATTACTGTCATGATGAGTAAGATTGGCTTAGCTAATATGTGGGGCTTGATTATTCTGTATTTAACTTATGCAGTTCCACAAACATTGTTCCTTTATGTAAGCTATATCAAACAGAGTGTTCCTGAAAGTTTGGATGAAGCAGCAGAAATTGACGGTGCTAATAAGATTACCGCATATTTCAAGATTATCTTCCCATTATTAAAACCAATGCATGCAACAACATTAATCATTAATGCAATGTGGTTCTGGAATGACTTTATGCTTCCACTGTTAATCTTGAACAAAGATTCAAAGATGTGGACATTGCCATTGTTCCAATACAACTATACAGGCCAGTATTTCAACGATTACGGTCCAAGTTTTGCTTCATATGTAGTAGGTATCATCACAATTACAATTGTTTACTTAATTTTCCAAAAGAATATTATTGCCGGTATGAGTAACGGTGCTGTGAAGTAGTTAAGAATAGAGACGAGGTTTTAACAATGGTTAAGGTAGATTTAGATCACGTATATAAAAAGTATGATGGTAATGATAAGTATTCAGTAACGGACTTTAATTTACATATTAAAGACGATGAATTTATCGTTTTTGTTGGGCCATCTGGGTGTGGTAAATCAACTACTTTAAGAATGATTGCTGGACTAGAGGATATTTCAAAGGGTACTTTGAAAATTGGTGGTAAAGTTATGAACGATGTTGCTCCAAAGAACCGTGACATTGCAATGGTATTCCAGAACTATGCTTTGTATCCTCACATGTCTGTTTATGACAACATGGCCTTTGGTTTGAAGTTGCGTAAGTATAGCAAGGAAGATATTGATAAGCGAGTACAACGTGCTGCAAAGATCTTGGGCTTGACAGATTACTTAAAGCGTAAGCCATCAGCACTTTCTGGTGGTCAACGTCAGCGTGTTGCTTTGGGACGTGCGATTGTGCGGGATGCTCCAATCTTTTTAATGGACGAACCTTTGTCAAACTTGGATGCTAAGCTTCGTGTAACAATGCGTGCCGAGATTGCTAAACTACACCAACAATTGAAGACAACTACTATTTATGTAACTCACGATCAAACTGAAGCTATGACCTTAGCTGATAGAATTGTCATTATTAAGGATGGTAAGCAACAACAAGTTGGTAGTCCACTTGAAGTATATAACAAACCAGCTAATGTCTTTGTTGCTGGTTTTATCGGTTCGCCTGCTATGAACTTCTTCCATGTAATTTTAAAGGATGGCAAGATCATTGATAAAGATAATCATGACTTTGAAATTCCAGTTCCAGAAGGTAAGTTAAAGGCATTAAAAGAAAAAGGATATGACGGAAAAGAGTTGATCTTTGGTATACGTCCAGAAGATGTTCATACTGAGCAAGTATTTTTAGAAACCTATCCAGACAATGTTGTTGAAGCTAAAGTGGTAGTTTCAGAATTGTTAGGTGCTGAAACTCAGCTTTATACTAAAGTTGGTAATACTGAATTGGTATCGAAGGTAGACCAAAGAGACTATGCTAAGCCTGGCAATATGGTAAAGATGGGCTTTGAAATGAATAAGGCGCACTTCTTTGATCCTGAAACTGAAGTAGCAGTTGAGAACTGAGGTTAAGTAATGACTAAAAACTTAATTACATTTGATGAAAAAAATAAAGTTTTTCATTTGCATAATGACCAAATTTCATATCTGATTTCAATTGAAGATGGTGGCACACTAAGTCACTTGTATTTCGGTAAAAGTATCAAAGCGTATCATGGTGAATTGCGGTATCCACGACTTGATCGAGGATTTTCAGGTAATTTACCCGGATCATTAGATCGTACTTTTTCAAAAGATTCTTTGCCACAAGAATACAGTAGTGCAGGCGAAATGGACTTTAGAACGCCAGCAATGATTGTGCGCCAACCAGACGGTTCTAATGCAGTATTTTTAACCTATGAAAATTATCAAATTGTGCCAGGAAAGCCTGAACTAAAAGGTTTGCCTCATGCATGGGTAAAGAATAAGGATGAAGCTGAAACTTTAATCATTACTTTAAAAGATAAGTTTAGTGAGCTGAGATTTGACTTGCTTTATACAATTTATCGTGATCGTTCGGTAATTGTGCGTTCGACTAAAGTTAGAAATGCTGGCAAGGAAACGGTAAAAATTGAGAAAGTAGCTTCGATGCAAATGGATTTCGTAGATCGTGACTTTGACATGATTACACTGCCAGGTGCCCATGCGCATGAAAGACGGGTTGAACGAAACAAGGTTAACCAAGGAATTCATGTTTATTCCAGCATTCGCGGCACTTCAAGTCACCAAATGAATCCATTTGTTGCTTTAGTTGATCAAGATACAAATGAGTTTGCTGGGGATGCATATGGTTTCGCCTTTGTTTACTCTGGCAATCACAAGTTTGAAGTAGAAAAAGATCCGTATGCGCAAACCAGGATTGTTGTTGGCATTAATGATTACAACTTTAGCTGGATGCTAAATGCGCAAGAGAGTTTCCAAACACCTGAAGTATTAATGGTTTATTCAGATCAAGGTTTGAATAAGATGAGCCAAGCTTTCCATAGTATCATTCATGATCGCATTATGCGAAGCAAATACAAAGATCAGGTTCGGCCAATTGTGGTGAATAACTGGGAAGCAACTTACTTCGATTGTGATGAAGATAAGTTAAAGCCAATTGTTGATAAGGCTAAGGAATTAGGCATTGAGATGTTTGTGCTTGATGATGGTTGGTTTGGCCATCGCGATGATGATAATTCTTCCTTGGGCGATTGGCAGGTCTTTGAGAAAAAATTCCCTCATGGCCTAGATCACTTTGCCAATTACGTTCATCAGCAAGGGCTTAAGTTTGGTTTGTGGTTTGAACCAGAGATGATCTCAATTGATTCTAATTTGTATCAAAAGCATCCCGATTATTTGATGCATGTTCCTGGAAGAACACCAAGTCCAGCTCGTAACCAATACTTGCTTGATTTAGGCCGAGCAGAAGTACGTAATAATATTTTTGACCAAATGAAAGCAATTCTTGACTCAGGCAAGATTGACTACATTAAGTGGGATATGAATCGCCACTTGTCTGATATTTACCAAGCTGATTTGCCAGCAGATCGACAAGGCGAAGTCTATCACCGTTATGTATTAGGTCTATATGATTTACTTGAAAAAATTGTTGATCGTTATCCTGACCTCTTAATTGAAGGCTGCTCCGGCGGCGGTGGTAGATTTGATGCTGGTATGGCGTATTATAATCCGCAAATTTGGGCTAGTGATGATAGTGATGCAATCGATCGTTTAACCATTCAATATGGTACTAGCTTGGTTTACCCTCAATCAATGATGACATCCCATGTATCAGTTAGTCCTAATGAACAAAACGGCCGAATTACACCATTTAAGACGCGTGGTATTGTCGCAATGTGGGGTGGTTTAGGGTACGAGCTTGATTTAACTAAATTAAGCGAATCAGATCAAAAGGCTGTTGCTGAGCAAGTGGCTGAATATAAGAAAATCAGAGCAGTTACCCAATATGGTACTTTTTATCGCTTGAAAAATGCGCAAGAAGGCAACCAATGTGCTTGGGAAACTGTTTCTCCTGATAAAAACGAAGTAGTTTTATCAACAGTTAAGGTCATGGCCAGTGCACAGCCATACTTTACTAAAACAAAATTAGTTGGTCTTGATCCAAATAAACAGTATGAAGATCAGGTAACCCACCAAGTATATGGCGGTGACGAATTGATGAACCTGGGAATTTATGATCCGGTTGAACACGGCGATTTCATGGCTTATCAGTATCACTTTAAAGCAATTAACTGAGGAAGTTTGTAATGGCAATTAAAAACAAAGTAATGTTGATTACTTACCCTGATAGTTTAGGTAAGAATCTAAAAGAATTAAATGAAGTTTTACATGAGGACTTAAAAGGCGCAGTTGGTGGCATTCACTTGTTGCCGTTTTTCCCATCAACTGGTGATCGCGGCTTTGCTCCAACTGACTACACGACAGTAGATCCTAAATTTGGCGATTGGTCAGACGTTGAGAAGTTAGGCGAAGAATATTACTTAATGTTTGACTTTATGATTAATCATATTTCGCGCCATTCCAAGTATTATGAAGATTTCCAAAAGAATAAAGACCAAAGTCCTTATGCAGATTTATTCTTAAGCTGGGATAAATTCTGGCCAAAAGGTCGTCCGACCAAAGAAGATGTGGACTTAATCTATAAAAGAAAAGATCGTGCCCCATATCAAGAAATTACTTTTGCCGATGGGACGAAAGAAAAACTTTGGAATACTTTTGGTCCGGAACAAATTGATCTTGATGTGCGTAAGCGAGTAACACAAAAATTTATTAAAGAGACCTTAGTTAGCCTAATTCATCACGGAGCCGATATTATTCGATTGGATGCCTTTGCTTATGCTGTCAAAAAGCTAGATAGTAATGATTTCTTCGTAGAACCAGAAATCTGGGATTTGCTTAAGCAAGTACAAGATGATATTGCCGATGAAGGTGCAACAATTTTACCAGAAATTCATGAACACTATTCAATGCCGTTCAAGATTGCTAAACATGGTTACTTTATTTATGACTTTGCTTTGCCAATGGTTACTTTGTACTCAATATATTCTGGTAAAAGCAATCGCCTAGCAGCTTGGCTTAAGAAATGTCCGATGAAGCAGTTTACGACTTTGGATACACATGACGGAATAGGTGTAGTTGATGCCCGTGATATTCTCTCTCCTGAAGAAATCAATTATACCAGTCAAGAGCTCTATCAAGTTGGCGCTAATGTAAAGAAGAAGTATTCAAGTGCTGAGTATCATAATCTTGATATCTATCAAATTAATACTACTTTTTACTCTGCTTTAGGCGATGATGACCAGAAATACTTCATGGCACGGTTATTGCAAGTCTTTGCGCCAGGGATCCCGCAAGTTTATTACGTGGGGATGCTGGCTGGCAAGAATGATCTTGAATTACTAGAAAAAACTAAGGAAGGACGCAACATTAATCGACATTATTATAGTCGCCAAGAAGTAGCTGAAGAAGTTAAACGACCAGTAGTTAGTTCACTCTTAAAATTATTTACTTTTAGAAACAATGAACCTGCCTTCGATCTTGATGGTTCAATTGAAATTTCTACTCCAAATGAAAATGAAATCCAAATTATTCGTAAAAATAAAGAGCAAACTAGTCAAGCAGAATTAAAGGCTAATTTAAAAGATTTAACTTATCAAGTTGTAGTTAACGGCAAAGAAGTTAGATTTTAATCTTTTCCCTCTAGACCAAAAATAAATAATAGCAATATAAATAAGCAATCCTGCTCAATTTGAGTATAGGTTGCTTATTTTGGTTACTAACAACTTATCACAAAATAAATTAGCTTTATTCAAATAAAAATCAAATAATCTTGTTATGATTAAAGAGGGAAGAAGGGATAAATGTTGAATATTTACGGGAAATACGCCCCAACTTTAGATAAATTGCTTGGCCAAATGATGGCGCAGTTTGAGCAGTTAAATAAAAATTATGAAAAAGAACACGGCGAACGACTTTATGAACATTTACGTGGTCGGGTAAAAAGTGAAGCTAGTATGGAAGGTAAATGCCAAAGAAAAAATTTACCATTGACGCCACAATCAGCTTTGCGTGTTAACCGTGATAGTGTTGGTCTCCGTGTAGTTTGCAATTTTATTGATGATATTTATACTTGCATTGACTTTATTAAACAATGGGATAATGTCAGTGTCTATCAGGAAAAAGATTATATTACTAATGCTAAACCGAACGGTTATCGTTCATATCATATGATTCTTGATGTGACTATACCCGATGAGGATGTTGACGGTAATATACCGGGTCATTATTTTGTTGAAGTGCAGCTAAGAACTATCGCCATGGATACTTGGGCAAGTCTAGAACATGAAATGAAATACAAGCACAAGATTAAGAATCCTGAGATGATTGGCGAAGAATTAAAAAGAGTAGCAGATGAATTAGCTTCTTGTGATGTATCAATGCAGACGATTCGACAATTAATTAGGGAAGAGGATTAGTAATTAATGAAGATTTTAGTAGCAGAAGATGAACCACAGCTATTGCGTGGTTTAACCGTTGCCATGGAACATGCTGGTTATGATGTTGATCCAGTAGACAATGGACTAAAGGCAGTAGAACATGCTAAAGAAAATTCTTATGACGTAATTATGTTAGATATCATGATGCCAGTCATGGATGGAATTACTGCTTTGAAAAAGATCCGTGAGAGTGGCGACAAGACTTATATTTTAATGTTGACCGCTAAGGCCGAGGTTGATGACCGAGTAACTGGACTTGATAGTGGTGCTGATGATTATTTGACTAAGCCGTTTTCACTTAAGGAATTGCTAGCACGGCTGCGTTCAAAAGAACGTCGAGAAGATGATTTTACACCTAATAAATTGGAATTAGGGGATGTAACTTTAAATGTATCTAAGCAAGAGTTAGTTAGTCATAACTCAATTCGTTTGAGCGGAACTGAGACCCAGTTGATGAATTACTTTTTATTAAATCAAAATAAGGAATTATCAACGGAAGAATTGCTTAATCATGTTTGGAAAAATGATATTGATGCAAACGCTGATGTAGTTTGGATTTATATTTCATACTTGCGACAAAAACTGAAGTCAATTCAAAGTTCAGTTCGAATTGAAGGCGATAAGGGTGGCTCGTATAAGTTAGTTAAGTAGGTGAGCAGATGATTCAAAAATTTCGTTGGAAGTTTATTGGTACTTCTGTTGCTGCCTTATTTGTAGTCCTATTGTTGACCTTAGGCGGCTTAGTTTGGGTGACTCATGTTCAAAGTCAAAATGAAGTCGATCGGGTGCTGACAGCTTTAGTTAAAAATGAAGGACATTTATCACCTAAAAATGCCAAGCCAGCTTTTGGTGACCAACGCGATCCAATTAATCGCAATTTTTTAGGTGGGCAATATAATCCTGAAGCGGTTTATCAGTATCGCTATTTTGCAGTAATGATTGATGAAAGTCATCGCGTACATGTGATCAACGATAATAATGTTTACAAGGTTAATAATTCTAAGATTCAGAATATTACCAGAGCAGCTTTAGAAAATGGAGACAAAAGCGGTGTAGTCGCCCTAGGGCAAAATCAATATGCCTTCAGAGTTGCTAAAAATTCTACTGGTGAAACGATGATTGTCTTTTTAAATGAGACCCTAATTTTTAATCGTTTTTGGTTATTATTCAGGGTAGCTTTAGTTTTAGGATTAGGAGCTTTGATTGTCTTCGCTTTAGTTTTGATTTTAGTTTCAGGTAAAGCAATCAAGCCTACTGTTGATGCTTATCATAAGCAGCAGGAGTTTATTACTAATGCTGGTCATGAATTAAAAACACCATTAGCAGTTATTTCAGCGAATACAGAAATGGAAGAGATGCTTGGCAATAATTCTGAATGGAATGAAAGCAATAAAGAACAAGTAGCAAAATTAACCAAATTAATTAATCGTTTGATTTCGTTAGCTCGTACCGGCGAGATGGGTGAACTTACCTTAAGTAAAATTGATTTTTCAAAAATTGTTGAAGAAACGACTAAAGATTTTAAATCAGTCATGAAGAAGAATGACTTAGTTTATCAAGTATCGGTGCGTGAAGGGCTGAATGTTTTAGCTGAAAAACATACTTTAGCTGAGATAGTTAACATCCTATTGGACAATGCCCAGAAATATTGTGATCCTCATGGCAAGATTCAGGTAAAATTGACTAAAGGTGGTACCTTAAGTAAATATGCAGTTTTGCGGGTAGAAAATACTTATCGTGAAGGTAAAGGCAAAGACTATAGTCATTTCTTTGATCGCTTTTATCGTGATGATAAGTCACATAATTCTAAGAAAGGTGGCTTTGGCATTGGTCTAGCCATGGCACAAGAATTAGTGGAAGCTTTTCATGGTAAAATTTCGGCCCACCATAAAGGTGAAGACATTGTTTTTACTGTTAGTTTAAAAATTGCTAAATGATTATTCTGTGATAGTTGTATAATTAAAACAGAATTGGGGGGATCATTTTGGCGAAGAGAAAATCAATTTATACCAAAGATGTTGTCCTGGTTATGGCAGCATCTTTCTTTTTTATGTTTAGTACAATGTTTGTTAATCCTTTGATTAATGGATATGCTAAAGAATTAGGCGCTAGCAGTGCTTTTGCTGGAATCATTGTCGGGATTATGAGTTTAGCAGCAATGTTTTTGCGACCGGTAGCTGGCAATTTAACCGATAAATTTTCTAAATACCGCTTATCGTTTATTGGCGGCACTTTAATTTTTGTAGGGGTAATGGGTTACGTTTTGACTCCGTCAAGTGGTTGGCTTTTGCTCTTTAGGTTAATTAACGGCACCGGTTATGTCCTGTGCACAGTTTGTATGACTACCTGGCTTGCTTTTTTAGTGCCGCGCCAACATGTTGGTGAAGCAATGGGCTTTTATGGTTTAATGAATGCTTTGGCAATGGCGTTAGCTCCAGCAGTTTCGATTAATATTTATCAAAAAATAGGTTATCGAACAAGTTTGGTGGCATCAGCTGTTTCAGCTTTACTAATGATTGTAGCAATTCAGTTTGTGGGTGATCATGCTTTGCCTAAAAAGCGCGTCCGAACGCAGAAAAAGAGTTTCAAAATTATTCAATTTAATGTCCTACCGGTGGCAATTTTGACAACTTTATTTGCTATCCCGTATTTTGTAACACAGGCAGATATTGTAACTTATGTAGAACAAAAACATCTGACTGTCGCAGTTGGGTCATATTTTTTGATCTATGCGGTTGTTTTGTTGATTATTAGAGTAGGACTAAAAAGGTATTTTGATACAGTACGTTTTGGCGTCTGGTTTTGGCTAAGTCTAGTTTCAACGGCTGCTTATATTATCTTGCTCGCAATAATGAATAATGATTGGCAAATGGCTTTAGCGGCAGCTTTAATGGCGTCAGGCTATGGGATCATTTATTCAGTTTTGCAATCAACTGCGCTGTTGTTAGCACCGATTGAAGAACAAGGCTTAGCTAGTGCTACCTTTTATTTGGGACTAGACATTGCGATGGCCTTTGGCCCGATGATCAGTGGTGTAATTGATTCTGCTTTACCGATAGAATGGTTCTATCCAGTAGAATTAGTCTTAGTTCCATTGATTTTAGTAGTTTATTTCATTTGGCGTAAGCGTTTGAATGGCGCAATTGACCATCATTAGGGTGAAAATATGAGCGAATATGTAGTTAAATCTAAGTTAGAAGATAAAGAATGGCAAATTGCCAACCAAGTACGTGATCATGTTTTTGTTTGTGATGATGTTAAACATGATGCAGGTCCCAACCCAGTTGAGTATCTATGTGGTAGTGTTAATTCATGTATTGTGATGTCGGCAGGGATGATTACCAAGGCACATCAACTTGATGTTAGGAATTTTAGGGTAGAAAACCAGGCAAAAACGGAGAATCTCGGTCATGGTAAATCAGTAGTAACTGAGATGAAGATCAAGGTCTTCTTTGATTCGGCAATGACTAGAGCCGAGAAGGAAGAATTTTTAGCTCACACTTTGCATGTTTCAACTGTTTATCAAACTATTAAAGCAGCTGTCAAAATTTATGTGGAATTAGGAGAATAAGCGATGAGCGAGCCATATTACAAACAAGAATACCAGGGTGAAAGAAAGTTAGATGGTGAGGCCCCAGTTTTTAGTTTTGGTCAAATTATGAAAGAAACTTTTCTGCGACCATTTACCTGGAATGCAAGAACTACCAGAAGAAGTTTCTGGATTGGCATCATTGTAAGTGAGATTTTAATCTGGATCGGGGGCATTATTACTTTTTGTGCTACACTTATGCCAGTTTCACATTATGAAAATGATTCTGTTGATATGATTAATGGTTTTGCTTTCAATAGTAACCATATTTCAGCGATAGTAATTATTGGCATGGTCATTTGGGGCTTGATCTATCTTTATTTGAAATTATGCCAATTAGGCCTAGCCGTAAGAAGATTGCATGATATCAATTATACAGGTTGGTGGATTCTGTTAATGCTGATACCGTTAGGTTGGATTTTTGTTCTGTATTTTGCAATTCAGCCAAGTAAACAAGAGCCGGTGAAATGGGGAACGTATCTTTACCTTTACGAATAATAAAAAATGTTATAATTGAACTATAAGAGATTACGTTAGGAGATTATATCGATGAAAACTAAGAATTTATTTACTTCATTAGCTGCCGCAGTGATGCTTTCAGCTGGTTTAGCTGGTGCAGGTGTGTCTGCTGCAGAACCAGTTCATGCAGCAACTACACAAACTTCAAACCAAAAAGGTACTATTAGTATTAAGCGTAGATCAGTATCAGCTACAGTTAATAATGCTAATCCTAAGCTTTACGCTGTAAACCAAGATGGTAAAATCGTAAAGTCAATGGATTCAAATTATACTAAAGGTCAAACCATCCAGCTTTACTTCTCTAACGAGGCTAAGAACGATCAAGGTTCTGTTACTTTCTATTATGTTGACAGTCAAACTGTAGATGGACAACAATGTGCAATTTATGTTGTTTCGACTGATGTTACCCCTTCAGCAACAGTTCCAAGTCAAGCAGACTGGTACAAGCAAGCACAAAGTGACCAAAAAGCCATTCAAGATGCTTACAATAATAGAGCATTAAAGTACATCGTTGTTTCACCTAAGTCAAAAAAGGGTGCAAAGATCTACTACGCATATAAGAAGAGTGCTAAGGCTAAAAAGGTTTACTTTAAGGCAACCAAGAAGAAGATCAAGTACGGTAAGAAGTACAAGTCATCGATGATCGTTAAAAACGGTAAGAGCAGATATGCTTATATTGGTAAGAAGAGATACTTAAAGACCTCTACTATTAAAGTAGTAAGTGCTAAGTACGCACCAGTTCAATTATCAGATGATTTGAAGAACTTAATTGTTCAAAACTAGAAAAAGTTAATAAAAATTGTAGCGTAAAGGATGAATTATTGTCCTTTACGCTTTTTTGATCTAAAAATTAATAATAATATTGATAAAAAATCTCACTGACCTACAATAGACTTTGCGTTATTTTTAGGGAGTTGTAAAAATAAGAATGAAGAGAGTAAAAGTCTATTTAGGATTAGCTTGTTTGATGACGTTATTATGTTTGAAGCCGCAAGTGGTTTGGGCGCGAGAACTAAATCCATTTCAGACTAAGATGATTAATCCGCATACGTCTTATAGAATTTATCAAAACTTAACTCGTAAAGGTCCGTCAAGAAGTCTATGCCTTGCTAATACGTTTAAACATGGCAATGTTCAAGCCAGTGCAGTTAGAAAAGTTCGCGGCAATAAGTATTGCTATGTTTGGTTAGACGGACATAGAGGCGGTTGGGTCAATCAGCGAGCTTTTTTAAGAAGAAAAATTGCAGTTGTACATCAGATTAGTTTAGTGAAGAATTCGCATTATAGTTTTCCAACTAGGGATGCGATTAATTATGCAACAGATGCAGCAGGAACGGTAATTGAGCCAAGTAAAGTTAAAGTATCTCGAGCAGAAGTTTCATCAAGTAAAAAGGAAAGCTATCGGGTAAGTTATTCTTATGGTAAAGCTCATGCTCAGACAGTTGTTCAAGTGAGAGCTAATGCTAGAGAGGGCATTGTTAAAGCAACCAAAAAACCACAAGCTGGAGACAGTGCTCGTAGCTGGTTTAAACACTATAAGACGTCTGGTAATTGGGGTAGAAGCTTTGCTCCGGAAACTAGACCGCATGTTTTGAAAAGTGGACATTTTAGACTGAAAACCTGTTTCTATCAACCTGCAACTTTATGCCAAAGTGATTCGGTAACTGGGACGGTGGGACCAGTACCAGAAGGATTGACCGTGTCAAATGGTTCAATGTATGCAACAATGTACCATTCACCACATGATACACGTGCTCACATTGTTTCTTATCAGTTTAATCATGTACCTAATCGCTATGTTATGCAAAAGTTGTCATGGCTACCTTGGTCACAATTTCTGCGGCTTGCATCCCATGTTAAGATAAGCCCATATATTAAATTGGGACATGGACAAGCAATCGGTTCAACTCGAAAGTATATTTATGTGATTGCTAATAACCATTTATTGCGCAAGAGCTCTCAATCAGAAGAAATTATGCAGATTAGTAAAAACAATTTGCAAATTAAACAGATTTGGACTTTTAAAGTTTGGAATCATTCAGCTAGAACAGGTCGTTATTTCCATAATGCTACTTTTGTAAATGATCACCAATTTATTGCCGTTTACCATGATGCCACAGACCACCGTTTTGAATATTGGGAAGTTACTCGTCAGGGTAATAGTTGGTATCCTAAAGAGATTGGCGCTACTAGAGGAGATTTTATGCGCAATGATTCTCCCGTTCAAGGAATTACCTATGACAAGCATAAAAAACAGATTTATTTGGCCTTTAATGATTATTTGTTTAAATTGAAACGCTCAGGTAAAGTGCTAGCTAGAGGTCACTTTCATACAGGGCGTGAATTTGAGGGGATTAGCATAAATGGTCGTCATTTATACGCAGAGCTGGCGCAAAGGCCAGAATTGTTGAGGCAGAGGATAAGATAATAGGTGTAAAAATATGTTATACCCAGATAAATTCTATTTAACACAAGATTTAAATAGAAGATTTGCCAGAACTAACCTTGCTCGACTAATATTTAGTAATTTGCATTTTGAGAAAACAAATATTTCTTTAATTCAAACACAATTAGTTGCTGATGGGTTAAATATAGAGAGGGCTTCCGAGAAAGATAAGGAAAGAATTATTCGATTAAAAAGGGCATGGCAATATATAATTAATGAAAATAAGATGTTATCTTTAGATATTGAACTAAAGATGCATTTATTACTGACGGGCTATGGCTTCCGAGATAATCTAAACTATAAACAGGAAGAAAAGTTTTTTGATGGGTTAATGCATAGCGATACTTCAATTACAGATAAGGCAATGACGTTGATGTATCACAATATGCGTAATCAATTATTCTGGGGCGGAAATAAGCGTACTGCCACACTAGCTGCAATTAAATTAATGATTGACCATGGGGCAGGACTAATTAATGTGCCACTTGATAAGTGGGATCATTGGAATAAGTTAATTAGTGAATATTATTTGACTGGCAAAATGAATACGCTAAAATAATGGACCTACGAAAACGGTATACAAGGTGTGTTATTAAACAATAATTCAAATTTACCAAAATCAGATATTAATCCAGCCGATTATGATTAAGAAGTAAAGCAGATCTTACTAAGGCCTGCTTTTTTGTGTGCAAAAGCTCTTTTTGAAAATATCATGATAAAAGTTCATAATAGAAATTGTTTGTTTATGTTAAAGGAGTTGTTTTATTTTTTATGAAGAATAATGATCACAGCAAGATAAGTCGTAGTAGTCTGGTCTTGATGATTTTTTCTTCTATTTTTGGATTTAGTAATTCTCTGACAGCTTTTTACCAAATGGGTTATTCAAGTATCATTTGGTATATTGTCACCGCTATTTTATTCTTCTTGCCATCAGCCTTAATTTTCGCTGAATATGGTGCTTCCTTTAAAGGAATTAAAGGTGGAATCTTTTCATGGCTTGAAGGATCTACTAATGAAAAAGTAGCATTTATTGGAACTTTTATTTGGCTATCAGCTTGGGTGATTTGGTTGGTTTCTTCAACCCAATTCTTCTTGGTTTCAGTTTCAACTGCAATTTTTGGTCATGATACAACCCAAAGTTGGCATTTAGAACCATTAACTTCAACCCAATTATTAGGTGTTTTAGAAGTTATTTTTTTGGCAATTGTTACATTCTGTGCCGCAAAGGGAATTGATAAAATAAAGGCGATTAATAATATTGGTGGGATCTTTACTTTAGGAATTGCCATTGGTTTTACAGCAGTTTCACTTTTTGTCTTTATTTTGAATCATGGGCAATTAGCTGAACCAGTGACCGCACAAAATATGGTTCATTCACCTAATCCAGCATTTCAGTCACCGATTGCGGTTATTTCATTTATTGTCTATGCCTTATTTGCCTATGGTGGTCTGGAAACAACCTCAGGAGTAATTGATTCAGTTGATAAACCGGAAAAGAATTATCCTAAGGCTCTGATTACGGCCATGGTCTTGATGACAGCACTTTATGTTGTAAACATCTTTATGTGTGGGGTGGCTGTTAATTGGAACAAATCGTTAGGTGGTAAAGGTGTTGACTTAGCTAATGTCGAATATGTTTTGATTAATAATTTAGGTATTGTCACTGGTCATAGCCTAGGTCTATCACATTCTACTTCACTGGCAATTGGAACTGTCTTTTCTCGTTTGGCCGGAATTGCGGATGTGTTATCAGGAATTGCCGCTGCCTTTTTGATGGTTTATTCACCGATTAAATCATTTATTGAGGGGTGTGATCCGCGACTATTGCCTAAGAAGATGGTTAAGTTAAATAAGCACAATATGCCTGAATTCTCGATGTGGGTACAAGCAATTGTGGTTAGCGTTATTATCTTATTTATTTCATTTGGTGGTAATGGAGCACAACAATTCTATACAATTTTAATGGATATGATGAATGTTTCTTCATCAGCACCATATTTATTTTTAATTGCTGCTTACCCATTTTTTAAAGCTAAAAAAGACTTAGATCGGCCATTTGTTTTTATTGAAGGTAAGAAAAAAGTTTGGGCAACGACAATTGTTGTTTGGTTAGTGGTTGCGGTCGGAATTATCTTTACTTGTATCGAACCACTCTTTACCGGAGACTGGCAAACTTCATTCTGGACGGCTATTGGTCCAGTGGCCTTTGGTGTTGTTGCTTGGATTTATTACGCATATAATGAACGAAAAGAAAAAGCAATGGCTTAATACGCAAAATAAGACGAAGGATTTTGTCCTTCGTCTTATTTCTTTTCTCTATTTTTTACTTTAAGCCAGCTACTCTGACAACATCGCGTTCAATCATTAATTCCTCATTAGTTGGAATAACCATACCAACAATAGTTGAGTCGGGCTTGGTAATAATGGTGGCATTTTCTTTATTAGCGGCTGAATCAGGCTTAAGGCCTAAAAGTTCGAGTGAATCCATGACATGTTCACGGACACCAAAGTCGTGTTCACCAACACCAGCTGTAAAGGCGATACCATCTAGGCCACCCATTTCAAGGGTATAAGCACCAACATAGCGAATGATTCGATTAATGAAAATGTTCCTAGCTAAGTCAGCACGCTTCTTCTTTTCCCCTTCGAGCTTAGTCATGTCACCACGTAAATCACGCATATCTGGTGAAATGCCTGAAATTCCTAACAAACCAGATTCGTTGTTTAGAACCTTAAGCATTTGATCAGCATCAAGATTTTCCTTTTTCATGACAAAAGCAAGTAAAGAAGGATCAACATCACCTGAACGGGAACTCATCGTAATACCCGCCATTGGTGAAAAGCCCATTGAAGTATCGAATGATTTACCATCTTTCACAGCGGTAACTGAAGCACCAGATCCTAAGTGACAAACGATTAATTTCAAGTCCTTTAAGTCGCGTTTCATAATTTCAGCGGCCTTTTGACTAACATATCTAACCGAAGTGCCATGTGCGCCATATTTTCTTGCACCGTATTTTTCATAGTATTTATATGGAAGTGAGTACAAGTAGTGCACTGGATCCAAGGTTTGGTGGAATGAAGTATCAAAGACAGCGACTTCAGGGACGCCAGGCAATACTTTCATGAAGGCCTTAATGACATCGGCTTCAGCGGTATTATGAAGCGGCGCATATTGTTTCAAATCATAAATCTTTTGTAGTGACTTTTCATCAATTAAGGTGGAGTCCTTAAATTCTTCACCACCCGCAACAATTCGATGTCCGATTCCGATGATTTCTTTAGGATCGTCAATTAAATCATACTTTTTTAAATTTTCAAGCAAGATTGTAACGGCAGTTTCGGAATCAGGAATGTCAACTTTTTCTTGGTGTTTTTCACCTTTAACCTTGATTGTAAAGGTGGAGCCGTTAAGCCCAACTCGATCAGCCATCCCTTCGCTGATAACTTTTTCATCAGGAAAGGTGAAAAGCTTAAATTTAAAAGAAGAGCTACCCGAATTAATCGCTAAAATTTTTTTCATAAATTATGCCTCTTTTTCTTAATTTTTGCAGTGCAACCTATCCAGTAAGGGCATGCAATAAAGAAAATGCCACTAATCTGCTTTAAGTAAGTTCTTGCAGTAATAGTGTCAACGTCTTTATTATACAACTTTTGCTGTAAGCTCTTACAGATATTTTTTTATTACTAAAATTTATATATAAATTTGATTGATCATATATAAATTTAGAATATCAATTTGCAACAAAACCGCTTACAAACTATAATGAAATTAACATACAATATATATTGAGAGGAGAAAAACGAATGACCCACTACTACGAAGGCTTTCCACAAAGTGACCGCGATGAAAAAATCAAGATGGTGAATGTGGATGAACTTGAAGAACGTGTTAAGAAGGTAATGCCAGAAGGTGCATATTATTATATTGCTTCGGGTGCTGAAAATGAATGGACCTGGCGTAACAATACTGCTGCTTTTAATCATTTTCAAATTGTACCTCGTGCTTTGACTGAGATGGCTGATCCGCAAACTGATACTGATTTTATGGGGATGCACTTAAAGACGCCAATTATGATCGCTCCAATTGCTTGTCATGGAATTGCACATAAAGATGCGGAAGTCGCAACGCAAAAGGGTGCTGCTATGGCTGGTGCGCTCTTTAGTTCTAGTACTTATGCTAATAAGAGTGTAGAAGAAATTGCAGCTGCAGCTCCAGAAGCACCAAGGTTTTTCCAACTTTATTTGAGTAAAGACTGGAATTTTAATCAGATGGTTTTTGATGCAATTAAAAAAGCTGGTTATCAAGGCATTTTCTTAACCGTTGATGCTTTGGTATCAGGTTATCGTGAAGCAAACTTGCGGACTAACTTTACTTATCCTGTACCATTGGACTTCTTTAAGCGTTACCTTGGTGCAAAAGGTAAAGGTCAAAGCGTAGCTCAAATGTACGCTTCTTCTGCGCAAAAGATTGGTCCTGAAGATGTTAAAAGAATTAAGAAAGAATCAGGTTTGCCAGTCTTTGTTAAAGGTGTTATGTGTGCTGAAGATGCCTATAAAGCAATTGGAGCCGGTGCTGATGGAATTTACGTAACTAATCATGGTGGTCGTGAAGTTGATGGTGCTCCTGCTACCATTGATGTTTTGCCAGAAATTGCGCAAGCAGTAAATCATCGGGTGCCAATTATCTTTGATTCAGGTGTCCGTCGTGGCTCTCATATCTTTAAAGCTTTGGCTTTGGGTGCTGACATTGTTGGAATCGGTCGTCCATATCTTTATGGTTTAGCCTTAGGTGGTGCGCATGGGGTTGCTTCAGTTATTGAACAATTAAATGATGAATTAAAGATTGATATGCAATTAACGGGATGCAAGACAATTGATGATGTTAAGCATGCTAAATTGACGCACATTGCTTATACTGCTGATAATTTGCCATCTAATACTGATCCAAGCAGACGTAATGAATATCCGATAACTGATGAAAATCAAGTTAAGCAAACTGATGCGGTATCTGGTGCTTCTAAGTTAGAAGGAAAGCCAGCTCCTGAACCAGAGGCTGATACCACAACTGGTGCTTCAGTAAGATAAAGCAAAAATATAATTAATATTTTCAATATGATTGTCATTGAATAAATGATAGTCATATTTTTTTACTATCAAGAACTCAGCTGCTACAATCAAGGTGAAAGCGATTTGATTTTTGGAGAGGAAAATTAAATTATTGAAGAGAATAATGTTTTGACTGATACTGAAGAGCTTAAAATCTTGAGTGATCTTGTTGCAATAAAATCCGTTAATGATAATGAAATTTTAGTAGCAAAATATTTACAAAAACTATTAGGAGAACATGGAATTAGTTCACGTTTGTTGGAATATTCCACAACTCGCGCAGATTTATTTGCTGAAATCGGAACAGGCCATCCCATTTTAGCAATTTGTGGTCACATGGATGTTGTTTCACCAGGTGAATTAGATCAATGGCATACTGATCCCTTTAAATTAACCAATAAGGATGGTAAATTGTACGGCCGCGGAGCGACTGATATGAAGTCTGGTTTAGCTGCCTTGGTTATTGCCATGATTAATATTCATGAACACCATTTAATTAAGCATGGTAGTATCAGGCTGCTAGCTACTTTTGGTTGGTGAACCTTCTGGCTACAGTATTGCCATTGCTCATAAGGGTTCGATGGATATTAAGTTAACTTCCCAAGGCAAGGAAGCTCATAGCTCAATGCCTGAAAAGGGTTATAATGCGATCGATCCATTAATGGATTTATTAGTTAAGGTCAATAAGGCTTTTAGAGAAACAGATAAAAACAATCCAGACTTAGGTAAGTTGACGTTCAATATTACTGTTTTTACTGGCGGGGAACAGGTCAACATGATTCCCGGAGAGGCTACCGTGCAAATTAATGTGCGGACTATTCCTGAGTTCAATAATAGTTTGGTTGAAAAGAAATTAACTGAATTAGTTAAGGCAGAAAATGCGCAAGGAGCTAAAATAAAAATAGACATCTATATGTCGGAGCCTTCAATTAAAACTGACGGTAAGTCTGAATTTGTTAAATTAGCCCAAAAAATTGGAGCAAAATATGCGGAAAAGCCGATTCCAACAGTTGCTATTAAACCAGTAACTGATGCTTCGAATTTGATTGCCGACAAAGGACCTAGCTATCCGTTTGCCATGTTTGGTCCTGGTAATGACACGCCGCACCAAGTTAACGAATATGTTGATGAAAAGATGTATTTGAACTTTGTTAAGATCTATACTGAATTGTTTGTGGCCTATTTGAATAAATAATTTGGAAAGTAATAAAGAGCCTAGGCAAAATTTTAGCCTAGACTTTTTTATTGTATTTTGAAGTATTTTTTAGCCGCATCACTCATCCGTTCAGGGGTCCAAACAGGATACCAGACAAATTCTACATCAACATTTTTAACTTCAGGGACTTTTTTAACGGCTGTTGTAATCTGCTTGATCAAATAATCAGTCAAAGGACAGGCAGGTGTAGTTAATGTCATATTGATGAGACAGATCCCATCTTGATCGAGGTCAATTTCATAAATCAGCCCCAAGTTGACCACATCGACGTTTAATTCTGGGTCAATAACTTGAGCTAAATGTTCAATAATATCGTTTTTAATTGTTTTGCTATCACGCATTGTGTTACCTACGCATCTTTACCAAAAATTTTTGCTTTAATTGCTTGACCTGTTGGTGTACCAGCTAAACCGCCGATTCCAGTTTCACGCAGAGATGCCGGCATTTGATGACCAACTTTCTTCATTGCTTCAATACATTCATCAGCTGGGATTACACTTGTACATCCCGCTAGCGCCATATCAGCTGCGATAAGTGCATTACCAGCGCCAATACCATTTCTTTTGACGCAGGGAACTTCAACCAAACCGGCAATCGGATCACAGACTAACCCAAGCAAGTTAGACATCGCAATCGATAAAGCTTGGGCACTTTGTTCAGCACTGCCACCAGCCACTTCAACTGCCGCGGCAGCACCCATGGCTGAGGCACTACCGACTTCTGCTTGACAGCCGCCAGTTGCCCCCGCAATTTCGGCATTATTGGCAATCACCATGCCAAAACCGCCAGCAGTAAAAAGAAAGCGAATCATTTGCTCTTCGCTGAGATGTAATCTTTTTTCTAATAAAAATAGAACGCCAGGTAAAGTGCCGGAAGAACCAGCCGTCGGGGTAGCGCAGACAACGCCCATCGCTGCATTGACTTCGTTAGTGGCTATGGCATTTTCAACTGCTGCCATCATTGTATCGCCTGAAAGTGTGTGTCCTTTCTCGCGATATTTTTTCAGCTTAATTGCTTCGCCACCAGTTAAGCCAGTTTTTGAAAAGACACCGTTTCCAGATTCACCTCTTTTAACGGCAGCTCGCATAGTTTGCAAGTTATATTTCATGCGCTGCCAGACTTTTTCTCGTGGCAAGCCTGATAGTTGACATTCTTGTTCAATAATTAATTCAGAAATAGGTTTGTGCGTTTTTTCTGCTGCAGCAACAATTTCCTTAATATGGTTATACATAATATTGCCCTATGTTATAAACAAATAATATTCTCAAATTTTTTCTTTAGTTCTTGCAATAAATCAGGATGAAGATAATTTTCTACATCATATTCATAAATATTATAGTTTTTAGTATGAAAAATTCGTTTGCGACTAAAGGGTGCTTTTTCGTGCAAGAGCGCGGTAAGCTCTTGTTCAATGCGAATGTTTTTGTGTGGATCAACTAAAATAATAATAGGTAATGCACCAGCAGGTTGAATCTCGGTATTATGTAAGAAAATTTTGCGAATTTCAATTGCACCACCACCGATAGAGCATCCAGCCAATTCCACTTTCTTTTTATCATTAGACATATTTAAAATAGCAGTATTAGGGTGACCAATTGGGCTAGGACCATCTTCTTCAACAAAACGTAAATCTACGCCGCGCTGGCGTGCAATCTCAGGTGCCTTTGGTACGCGTAGATCGTCTGAGTCAAAGCCTAAAATACCTGCCGCAATAGCATAGTCTGTTCCATGACCACGGTGAGTTTGGGCGAAAGAGTCGTAATAATGAACGGTAACTTTACTCGGGGTACCGCCAAAAAGTTTGTAACCAGCGCGTCCAATAGCGACGGCTCCGGCCGTATGTGAACTTGATGGTCCCACCATTACGGGGCCAATAATGTCAAAAACACTTTTATACCGATTAGTCATTTTAATCCCTGCTTTGTAAGTTATTCTGTTTTTAATTATAACGAATAATAAAGAAGATTAAGAAAGTTTTTTGCAATTTTAACCGAAGTTTTGTCATAATAATATGAAAAGTGAAAGAGGTTGGTTAAATGACTAAAGAAAAAGCAGAATTAAAACAAAATTTGGAGCATCTAGCTGAGCAAAAGGGCAGCCAGCAGGCAGTTTCTTATCAAGACTTGTTTACACCACAATTTATGCAAAAGTATACTAGATTTGCTACTATTGACTTTTTTGTCAGAGAATTGGGCGTGAAAGACTTTACGCAAATTGAGCAGATGGCGATAGATCAAGTCGATGAATTTGTTAAAAAAGAGACCAAGTTTGCTAGCTGGGAAGAAATGCAACAAAAGGCAGTTAGCGAGTACATGATGAAGTTATTTTAGCAACAAAAAGCGAGTTAGTATTAACTTTAAAACTAACTCGCTCTTTTATTTACTATGTTAGGTGAATGACTTGAGCACCTAATTCATCAATAAAGCGCTGATCATGTTCAATTACTAACATAGTAGGATGATATTTTTTAATTAATTGAATAATTTGTTCTTGGTTAAAGACATCTAAATAGTTCAAAGGCTCATCCCAAAGATACAAATTTGCTGGTTCAAGTAAGGACTTGGCTAAGTAGACCTTTTTTTGTTGGCCTGAAGACATTTGATTAATTGAATTAGTGAATATATCACGTTCAGTACCTAATTTGTGTAAGATATTGAGAAAATCGGCATAGTTAAGGTGGTGCTTTTGGGCAAAATCTTTTAATGATAGGTTATTAGATTGTTCAATCTGTGATAAATAGGAGATTGAAATCTTATCAGCTGAATGCAATTTGCCAGTAATTGTTCCAGCAAAAGTATTAGTAATTGCATTAAACAAACTAGATTTTCCTATACCGTTTTTACCAGTAATCACAATTTGGTGACCACGCATTAAATCAAAGGTAGTAGGTTGGAAAAGGGGAAGCTTGTCATAAGCAAGGCTAACTCCTTTAGCAGTAATTAGATGTTTATGATGGTCGGGGACAAAATTCATGGCTAGGTCATTGTCTGCTTCAATATTTTTTAAAAGACCTTTTCTTTCTTCGATATTTTTATCTAATCTTGCTTCTACATTTTTGGCAAGTTTCATTTTTTTGGCGGCTTTGTGTCCCATGAATCCTTTATCGTAAACTGTACTTCTATGTCGAATATCGCCTTTCATCTTGGCTCCCGCATTTTTGTTGCTTTCGGAACGCTGGGCAAAAGTTTGCATCTTTTGTTGACTGGCATGGAGATTTTTAATTTGCTTTTCTAACTTTGCATTATAAGCGATATTAGATTCATCTTCTAATTCTTTTTGTTTTTCATAACGAGTATAGTTTCCTTGTTCCAGCCTAATTTTTTGCATTTCAATTGCTAGGGTGTGATCGACAACTTTATCTACAAAATTTCGGTCATGGCTGATTACAATTAATCCTTGTTTTTTATTATGCAGATATTGTGCTACTTGATTTCGTGTATCTTCATCGAGGTGATTCGTTGGTTCATCTAGTAGGGCAAAAGAATGTTGATTAATAAAACAAAGCGCCAGTAAAATTTTTGTTTGTTCACCGCCACTAAGTGTTGAAAAGGGCTGCCAAATGATATTTTCTTTAGCATGAAGCAGATTTAATTCTCGTTTTAACTCCCATTCCTCAAAATTAAACTGTTCTTGTAAAGCATAAATAGTAAGGTTATCGGGATCATTAATTACCTGAGGATAGTAATTGAATTCTAAATCACTTTGAATAGTTCCTTGATATTCGACCTGTTTTAGCAACATTTTCATAAAAGTGGTTTTGCCACGACCATTACGACCGATTAAGCCAAGTTTCCAATTAGAATCGAGATTTAGGTTTAAATTATCAAAAATTTTATCCTGACCGTTATAGGCAAATGAAACGTTTTTTAGTGAAATTGTAGACATAAAAAAGCACCGTCCTCTCAAACTGTGCTTATGATCTGAGAAAATGGTGCCTGATAGATTAGTCCAAGTTGGCTAATCTATAATTATTCTTAATTTAAATTAAAGAAAATCACGCAGACTAATTTCTGATCACAAGCAAAAAGTACATCCTTAAACTAGTAGAATGCATTATTTTTTACTTAACGAAAATCAGAAATTAAAAACGCATCGGCGTGAGTCCTCCTATTACTTGAATTGATTAATCTGGCAATACTTTACCATCAAATATAATTATTTGTCAATATTTTTATGATAATTCATTTGCAAGCGTAAGGCATCGTAAATTGGTTTTCCACCTAAAATGTCCAGAATGTAGTAAGCAACGAAAGTGACAACAATCATTGGCAACACTTGCTGGACAGTTCCAATCATTTCAGTCAGCAGCATAATTGCTGTGAATGGTGCTTTTTCTATTGCACCAAAATAGGCGGCCATGGAAATCACTAGGATATGAGGGAAGTACGTTGGCAAAATAATCTGCGATTTTATCATAATATTGGCGCAAATTATTCCCAATAATGCCCCAAGAACTAGGATAGGCATGAAAATACCACCAGGTACGGAAGAACCATATGAAAGCATTGAAAAGACAAACCGAATTATCAAGAATAAAATCGGTAGTAAAAGAAAGTCCCATGATCCAAAGGCTTTGACATTCCAATTCAAATTAAATAAATTATCAATTAACACATGTGAACCACCGAGTAAGTGGGCATTAAATAGACCAACTGGAATAATTAAAATTAAAGGAATGATACTGTGATAGGCAATGTCATTAAGTTAAGCTAATGACATTGTCAAACTGAAACTGGTCTTTATTTTGGCTTAATTATTTTTCGAATTGTTTGCCCCAAGCCCATGGATCTTCGTGCCAGGTCTTCAAGACATCATATTGCGAGCTAGAAATATGACCTGACTCATTTTCCTTTTTGAGTAATTCAGGGTAGGAAAGAAGCGGAGCATATTTAACATTAGCTTTAGCAAAGTTTTCTTTTGCATCTGGCAAGTAGTAGGTGAAAATTGAAGAAACGCCAATGACGTTGCCGCCATCTTTTTCAGTTGCTTTAACTGCATTTAAAACGGAACCACCAGTGGTGATTAAATCATCGATTAAAACGATCTTATCATCTTTGCTGAAACGGCCTTCAATTTGGCGGCCTTTGCCATGATCCTTTGGCTTAGGACGAACATAGATCATTGGTAAGTGCAGTTTATCTGCAACCCATGCGGCATGGGGAATACCGGCGGTAGCGACGCCACCAATAATAGTAGCCTCAGGGAATTCTTTGGCGATTAAATTAGCTAAATCACCAGCAATCATATCGCGTAATTCTGGATATGAAACCGTTAACCTAAGGTCGGTGTAAATTGGAGAAAGCATCCCACTTGCGTAAGTGAATGGTTTGTCAGGTGAGATAGTGATAATTTTTTCTTGAATAAGTTGACTGATAATTTGATCCTTATGCATTTTAGTTAAACTCCTTTTTAATTGCTTCATATGCAGCTTCTGGGTCACTGGCTAAAGTAATTGGCCGTCCAACAACAATAGCGCTTGAGCCCCATTCTTTGGCTTGCGCTGGTGTGGCCACGCGAGATTGATCGTCTTTAGCATTGCCAGCAGGCCGAATTCCCGGTGTGACATATAAAAAGTCATCGCCAACTTTTTCGTGTAATTCTTTTACTTCAAGTGGTGAACAAATAACCCCATCTGCTCCAGAGTGCTTAGCCATTTTTGCTAGCGAAAGAACTTGCTCTTTCATTGACAGTGCGCAATTTTGTTCATGTGCCAATACTTCATCAGAAATCGAAGTTAATTCGGTTACTGCTAGTAACTTAGGCACGCTTTTGCCAGCAGGTGTACCCGCGATTAAACCGTCTTTAGCTGATTTGATCATTTGACTGCCGCCTAAAGCATGAACGGTAGTAAAAGTAATTCCTAACTTAGCTAATTGTTTAGCCCCGTTATAAACGGTATTAGGGATATCATGCAATTTTAGATCCAAGAAAATCTTATAACCTTGCTCAGCTAAGTCTTTAACCACTTGGTTGCCAGCGTGATAGAATAATTCCATACCGACTTTGATAAAGACGTTTTCTGGTTTGCCTAATTTAGACAAAATCTTATGCAGTTGCTCTTCATTGTCAATATCTAATGCAACAATTACAGGTTTCATTTTTCCTCCACAAAAAAAGTCTATCTTGGCGCAGAGAGACACCAAGGATAGACTTTTCCTAGATAATTTAAGTCAATATTTTGAACTTGCGGTCTCTCTGTACCGTTTAAAGTTTGATCAAGGTGAAGTTTAACACCTCAAAAGTAAAAATACAAATAAAATTTTTGCTTGGAAAAAATTATAATCACGTGTAGAATCATTTCTTGAAAAAATAAAGAGTGTCCGTGAGCATTCATTTTGGAGGAAAATTATGGTTAATACATATGTAAAATTACCAGGTTTAGATTTGAAAAATCCAGTTATGCCAGCAAGTGGAACTTTTGGCTTCGGCGATGTGCCTGCAGCTAAGAAGTTTGACTTAAATGATCTTGGAGCAATGGTTATTAAGACAACTACGCCACATGCAACCACTGGTAATCCGCAACCACAGATTGCCGTTTTAGATGATGGGGTTTTGAATTCGGTTGGTCTTACTAATCCTGGTGTGGACAAGGTGATTAGTGAAAAGTTAGAACCATTGAGAAAGCAATATCCAGAATTACCGATCGTGGCTAGCGTTGGCGGTGATAGTGAAGCAGATTATGTTGAAGTAGCACAAAAGCTGTCAAATTCTGGCTTGGTTAATGCTTTAGAAATTAATGTTTCTTGTCCTAATGTGGCCCAAGGTGGAATGAGCTTTGGCGTGCATGCCGATGTGGTTGAAGAATTGACTAGAAAAATTAAAGCAGTTGTCAATATTCCAATTTATGTGAAGTTAACACCAAATGTGACTGATATCACTGTAATTGCTAAAGCTGCCGAAAAGGGTGGTGCCGATGGCTTATCGATGATCAATACATTGCTAGGGATGCGAATTGACGTGAAAAAACGCAGACCACTGTTAGGCCATAATATGGGCGGTTTATCAGGTGAGGCTGTTAAGCCAATAGCTATTAGAATGATTAGTCAAGTGCGTCAAATTACTTCTTTGCCAATTATTGGCATGGGTGGCATTGCTTCGGCCGAAGATGTGGTGGAATTTATGTTAGCAGGTGCTAATGCCGTAGCGGTTGGTACTGCTCATTTTAAAGATAGTATTGCTTCTAAGCATATTGCAGATGCTTTGCCGCAAGAACTTGAAAAATTAGGCATTGAAGATATCAATGAATTAGTTGGTCAAGTAAAATTTAATTAGAGCTTGACAAACGTTTCTAATTACAGTAACTTTAAAGCAATGAATGTCCTTTAAAATTAGTCCCGTGAGGCTAGCAAGGCAGGCTTAACTTAAGTTTCGACTTTACTAAAGCTCCTAGTCTCAGTTGAGATTGGGAGCTTTTTTCATGGGCAGAATTAGGAGGCTATAATGGCAAAAGAAATCTGGGATGCACTAGCAATGAAGCGTGCTTTAACCCGTATTACTTACGAGATCATTGAACAAAATAAAGGAACCGATGATTTGGTTTTGGTAGGGATTAAAACGCGAGGCGTTTACTTGGCTAAACGAATTCATGACCGTATTCAGAAATTGGAAGGCGTTGATGTACCAGTTGGTGAATTGGACATTACCTTATATCGGGATGATCGTCATGATGCTAGTTTAAAGCAAGATCCAGTTGTCAATTCTGATCAAGTTGGTGTTAATATTGATGACAAGCATGTTGTTTTGGTTGATGATGTTATCTATACTGGACGAACAATCAGAGCGGCGATGGATGCTTTGATGCACGTTGGTCGCCCAAGTTCAATCAGAGTCGCAGTGCTAGTTGATCGTGGTCACCGTGAATTGCCAATTCGTGCTGATTTTGTTGGTAAAAATATTCCAACTTCTGCCGATGAACAGGTTGCTGTTAATGTAATTGAGAAGGACGGCAAAGATTCAGTTGAACTGAAGGCTTTACCAAAATAAAAAGAAGATAGTTAAATATCCAACCATTTAATTGACTCCAGAGAGGGCCAGAAGGGTTGATTTCTTTTCGTGTACACGGGAAGACTCTAGGCCTGGAGCAATTAAATGCTTCAGGCTTTTTTGTATAGAAAGAATAGAAAATGGAAAATTTAAATCTTGTTAATTTACCACATTTTGTGAGTGTTGAAAATTTGGATAGTAATGAAGTAGAAGCCTTAATCAGGAGAGCTGAGTACTTCAAAAAAGGCGGTGCAACACCACGTTTAACTAAGCCAGTTTATGTAACTAATATGTTTTTTGAAGATTCATCTAGAACACATACGAGCTTTGAAATAGCTGAAAGAAAACTAGGTTTGACAGTTATTCCTTTTGATCCGGCTCATTCGTCTGTTAATAAGGGTGAAACCTTATATGACACTTCATTAATTATGAACGCCTTAGGTGTCAACTTAGAAGTGATTCGTCACTCACAGAATGAGTATTACAATGATTTGATTAACTTAAAAGAACATCAACATTTAAATATTGGTGTGATTAACGCTGGAGATGGTAGCGGTCAACATCCTAGCCAATGTATGCTCGATATGATGACTATTCATGAACATTTTGGCCACTTTAAAGGCTTAAAGGTTGCAATTGTTGGTGATATTACTAATTCTAGGGTTGCAAAAAGTGACATGGAACTTTTGACTAGGTTGGGCGCTGAAGTTTACTTCTCAGGTCCAAGTTACTGGTATGATAAAGAATTCGATCAATATGGTAAGTATGAAGAAATTGATCAATTAGTTTCAAATATGGACGTGATGATGCTCTTACGGGTTCAACATGAACGTCATGCAGGCGATCCTAATGAAAAGACTTTTAATGCTAAAGCATATCACGAAAAATATGGTATTAATCATCAACGCTATAGTGCATTGAAGCCCGACACCATCATCATGCATCCGGGTCCAATTAACCATGATGTTGAACTTAGCGGTGATTTAGTTGAAAGCGATAAGTGCATGTTTGTCAGACAAATGCAAAATGGTGTGTTCATGCGTATGGCAATGATCGAGGCAGTATTGCGCGGTAGACGACTTGGAGGATTAGAATAATGGCAACAGTAATTAAGAATGGCACAGTTTATCAAAATGGTCGTCTAATTAAAGCAGATGTTTTAATTGAAGATCAAAAGATTAAAGCAATAGGGACTAACTTAACGGCAGATAAAGAGATTGATGCAAGTGGCAAGCTAGTTAGTCCTGGACTGGTTGATGTCCACGTTCATTATCGTGATCCCGGACAAACTTACAAGGAAGATATTAAAACCGGTAGTGAAGCCGCTGCTCATGGTGGTTTTACTATGGTAGGGGCAATGCCTAATGTAACGCCTGTACCTAATACGCCTGAGCTAATGCAAAAAATGGTACAAGAAAACAATGAAAAAGGTGTGGTTCATATTTTTCAATATGGACCAATCACTAATGATGAAACTACTGATGTCATTCCTGATTATGCAGCATTGAAAAAGGCTGGTGCTTTTGCCTTAAGTAATGATGGTCATGGAGTCCAAACTGCTCAAACGATGTATTTGGCAATGCAAAAAGCCAAGGAAAATAATTTGATCATTGCTACTCATGCACAAGACGATTCGCTTTTTAATAAAGGGATCGTGAATGAAGGACCTAAAGCCAAGGAATTAAACTTGCCGCCAGTAACTGAATTAGCAGAAACAACGCAAATTGCTAGAGACTTGCTTTTAGCACAAAAAACGGGCGTCCATTATCATATTTGCCATGTATCAACTAAAACTAGTGTGGAACTGGTTCGAATGGCTAAGGCGCGTGGAATCAATGTTACCTGTGAAGTAGCGCCACACCATATTTTATTAACAGATGACGATATTCCTAAGGACAACGGTTATTATAAGATGAATCCGCCATTGAGAAATAAGGAAGATCAAGCGGCGTTACTAGTGGGACTACTAGACGGTACAATCGATTTAATTGCGACTGACCATGCTCCTCATGCTCGCAATGAAAAAGAAGGTGGCATGAAGGGCGCATCATTTGGTATTACTGGTAGTGAAACAGCATTTTCTACTTTATATACTAAATTTGTCAAAGAAGAAAAAGTCTTCACCTTGGAGCAGCTTTTATCATGGCTCTCCGATAAACCAGCTAAAACGTTTGGCTTAAAAAATGCCGGGGTACTTGAACCAGGTAAGCCAGCTGATATTGCGATTTTTGACTTAGACCATGAAACTGAATTAAAAGAAGAAGACTATAAGTCAAAAGGCGTTAATACACCATTTACGGGCGACAAGGTGTATGGTGAAACTGTAATGACCATGGTTGATGGTCAGGTTGTATACAGAAGGGATGAACAATAATGCGGTATTTAATCCTAGAAGATGGTAGCATCTATGCTGGCGAGGGTTTTGGCGCTGATTGCGAAACAGTTGGTGAAGTTGTATTTACAACAGGGATGACTGGTTATCAAGAAGCAATTACCGACCAATCTTATGCCGATCAGATTTTGGTTTTCACTAATCCTTTAATTGGAAACTATGGTATTACCTTGGCAGATTATGAGTCACTTGAGCCAAGGATCAAAGGCGTAATTTGTCACCAGGTTGCCCGTCATCCTGATAATTGGCGAATGCAGACAACCTTACCAAAGTTTTTGGAGCATTTGAACATTCCAGGTATTCAGGGAATTGACACGCGTGAATTAGTTAAAAAATTGAGAGTTCACGGTACATTACGTGGTAAGATTGCAGATTCAAAAGAAAATGCAGAAAAAATTGCGGCAGAATTAAAGACTAAGAATGTAACTCAAGGTGTAATTAGCCGAGTATCAACCAAGTCACCATATCCAGTTCCTGGTTCGAAACGCAATATTGTGGTTATCGACTTTGGAATTAAACACAGTATTTTGCGTGAACTAGCAGAACGTGATTGTAATTGTATTGTTTTACCATATACAGCTACTGCCCAAGAAGTATTAAACCTTCATCCAGATGGTGTTCTTTTGAGTAACGGCCCTGGTGATCCAGAAGAAATGGTAGAGGCAACTAAAATGGTGCGTGAAGTAGAAAAGCATGTTCCTTTGATGGGAATTTGTATGGGACACCAAGTCTTTGCTTTAGCTAATGGGGCTAAAACTTACAAGATGAAATTTGGGCACCGCGGTTTTAATCACCCTGTACGAGAGATTGCAACTGGTAATATTGGTTTTACTTCACAAAACCATGGTTATGCTGTGTCTGCAGATTCAATTGACAAGGATAACTTAATGATTACCCACGTTGAAGTCAATGATGGGACGGTTGAAGGGTTACGTCATAAGAAATATCCTGCATTTTCAGTGCAATTTCACCCTGATGCAACACCGGGTCCTCATGATGAGGTTTCATTATTCGACGACTTTATGTCAATGATTGATCAGAGAAAGGAAGAAGAGCGTCATGCCTAAAAGAACAGATATTCATAAGATTATGGTGATTGGCTCAGGTCCAATTATTATTGGTCAAGCTGCAGAATTTGATTATTCTGGTACACAGGCATGCTTGGCTCTGCGCGAAGAAGGCTATGAAGTAGTTTTAGTTAATTCCAACCCAGCTACGATCATGACTGATACAACAATTGCAGATAAGGTGTACATTGAACCTCTGACAGTTGAATCGATTTCACGAATTATTCGTCAAGAATATCCTGATGCTATTTTGCCAACACTTGGCGGTCAAGTGGGCTTAAACATGGCTATGGAACTTGCCAAAACAGGAATTTTGGATGAATTACACATCGAGCTTCTAGGTACTAAGCTGCAATCTATTGAACAAGCCGAAGACCGTGAAAAATTTAAGGAATTATGTAAGTCATTAGGTGAACCAGTTCCACCTTCTAAGACAGTTAATACAGTCGAAGATGCCTTAGCTTTTGGAGATGAGATTGGCTATCCGATCATTGTTCGTCCCGCCTTTACGATGGGTGGTACCGGTGGTGGTATCTGTAATAATCATGAAGAATTAGCAGAGATTGCCAAAAATGGATTGGAACTTTCCCCTGTAACTGAATGTTTGATTGAAAAATCAATTGCGGGCTATAAAGAAGTAGAATTTGAAGTAATGCGCGACCATGATGACAATGCAATGATTGTTTGCTGCATGGAAAACTTTGATCCGGTAGGGATTCACACTGGTGATTCAATTGTCTTTTCACCAAGTCAAACTTTATCTGATAAGGAATATCAGATGCTTCGTGATTGTTCACTGCGTTTGATTAGGGCTTTGAAAATTGAAGGGGGATGCAACGTTCAACTTGCTCTTGACCCAAATAGCTTTAATTATGATGTAATTGAAGTAAATCCGCGTGTTTCAAGATCATCTGCTTTAGCTTCTAAGGCAACTGGTTATCCAATTGCTAAGATGGCTGCTAAAATTGCAGTAGGAATGACTTTGGATGAAATTAAGAACCCAGTAACGGGAACAACCTATGCAGAATTTGAACCTGCATTAGACTATGTAGTCTGCAAGATACCACGCTGGCCATTTGATAAGTTCCCTAAGGCTGATCGCGTTTTGGGCACCCAAATGAAAGCAACCGGTGAAGTTATGGCAATTGGCCGTACTGCAGAAGAAGCTATGCAAAAAGCGGTAAGATCACTAGAAATTGATGAAAAAGACCTTTACTCACCAGAAGCACACGTAGCTAGTGATGACCAATTAGAGCAAAAATTAGTCAAAGCTCAAGATGATCGTCTCTTCTATTTAGCTGAGGCATTTAGACGTGGTTATTCAGCTGAAGATGTTCATGAATTAACGAAGATTAATTTCTACTTTTTAGATATCGTGCAACATATGGTCGAATTGGAAAAGACACTTGAGGAAAATAAAGATGATGTTGATGTATTGCGCTTAGCTAAGAAATATGGCTTTAGTGATCCAACGATTGCCTCTTTGTGGAATGAAACTGCAGATGAGGTAAGAGCATTTCGGAAAAAGCATGGCATCATCCCAGTCTACAAGATGGTTGATACATGTGCTGCTGAGTTTGAATCAAAGACACCATACTTTTATTCAACTTATGATGCTGAAAATGAATCACATAAGACTGGTAAGAAGTCGGTGATCGTTATTGGCTCAGGTCCAATCAGAATCGGTCAAGGTGTTGAATTCGATTATGCGACTGTTCACTGTGTCAAGGCCTTGCAAAAGATGGGCTACGAAGCAATTGTTATCAATTCTAATCCTGAAACTGTTTCAACTGACTTCTCTATCTCAGATAAATTATACTTTGAACCATTAACTTTGGAAGATGTCTTGAATGTCTGCGACTTGGAAAAGCCAGAAGGCGTGATTGTTCAATTTGGTGGTCAAACTTCAATCAATTTGGCTCATGGCTTAGAAGAACATGGCGTCAAGATTTTAGGCACTAAAGTAGCTGATGTTAACCGTGCAGAAGACCGTGAACTGTTTGATCAAATCATTAAGCAACTTCATTTGAATCAGCCTCAAGGTTTAACTGCAACTACTCATGAAGGCGTACTTGAAGCTGCTGATAAGCTAGGCTATCCAGTTTTAGTCCGTCCAAGTTATGTTTTGGGTGGTAAGGCGATGGAAATTGTCTACACCAAGGCAGAGTTAGAAGAATACTTGCAAGACCACGTTGATATTGCAGCAGACCACCCAATCTTGGTTGATGATTATCTTGATGGTCGTGAATGTGATGTTGATGCAATTAGTGATGGTAAGGAAGTTCTTTTGCCAGGAATCATGGAACATATTGAGCATGCCGGTGTCCACTCTGGTGACTCAATGGCTGTTTATCCACCACAAACCTTCTCTGATGAAGTTAAAGAAAAGATTACTGATGTCACTAGAAAGCTTGCTTTGACTTTGAACTGTGTCGGCATTATGAACATTCAATTCATTGTCAGAGATGGTGAAGTTTACGTAATTGAAGTTAACCCTCGGGCAAGTAGAACAGTGCCATTTTTAAGCAAGATCACGGGTATTGAAATGGCTCAGGTCGCTACCCGAGTAATTATGGGCGAAAGTTTGGCTGAACAGGGCTACGGTGATGGTCTTGCCCCAGAGCCAGACATGATCTCTGTTAAAGCACCAGTCTTCTCCTTCAGCAAATTATCGGACGTTGATGCATATCTCGGGCCAGAAATGAAATCGACAGGTGAAGTAATGGGGAGTGATCACACTTTTGCCAAAGCTCTCTACAAAGCTTTTGCAGGTGCTAAGATGCAATTGCCTGAAAATGGTAATGTATTACTTACCATCGAAGATCAAGACAAAGAAAAGATTTTACCAATTGCCAAGAGATTTGCGCGGATTGGCTACAGAATCTTTGCTACTAAGGGTACAGCTGATTTCTTGCGCAGTCATGATTTGCATGTTGATTCAGTAACTAAAGTGCATGAAGATGAAGACGCCAAGGATAATATCTTGAATGAATTAAGAAATGGCAAGATTGACTTGGTTATCAATACGATGGGTCACGATATTGAAAAGAATTCTGATGGCTTCATCATTAGACAGGTTGCCATTGGTCAAAATGTACCATTGATTACAGCACTTGATACTGCAGATGCTTTGCTTACTAGCTTGGAGAATAGATCATTTGCTACTGATGCTTTGAAGTAGGATAGTTGAATAGATAAAAATAATGCATTTCTCTATTGAAGTAGGAGAATGCATTATTTTTTATGCAAAAAATAATTTTCACAAGTGAGCTAATAATTTTGAGATAAATAAACGATAGATAGCATTCAATCAAGATATTGTGAAAAAAATATGTATCACAAACTTTATTATAGAGCCATGAGTAAGAATATTTCACTATCTTTTGTAAGCGAATACATTTATAATCTGAGATAAGGAAGTGAAGTGTTTAGGGGGGAATAAAAATGTGGATTTCGTTTTTATTGGCTTTAATTCCAATTATTTGGCTTATTTACTCTTTGGCAATTCGAAAAATGCCTGCTATTAAAGCATGCAGCATTGGACTATTAATTACTATCGTATTGGCTATACTGGGATTTAACCTCTCTATAGTTGACACTTTGACGGGTGCTTTAGAGGGCATTCTGATGGGGCTATGGCCAATTGTTTATGTAATCGTGGCTGCACTGTTTACTTATAATGTAAGCAATTATTCAGGTGGAATTAAAATTATTCAAGATACTTTGTCGTCAATCACTACTGATCAGCGTATTTTAGTTTTGATTATCGCATGGGGATTTGGCGGATTCTTAGAAGCAATTGCAGGTTTTGGGACAGCAGTTGCAATTCCCGCTGGGATATTAATTGGATTTGGTCTTAATCCGATTAATGCCGCCGTAATTTGTTTAATTGCTAATACTACACCAACTGCCTTTGGTGCAATTGGATTACCAGTGATTACACTGAGTGACGTAACTAATTTGCCCGTTACTCCATTATCATTTGTTATTACTTTACAACTTGCATTATTAATTATTATAATTCCGTTTTTATTGGTGATTCTAACAGGTGGCGGAGTTAAAGCTATCAAAGGAGTGGGATTAATTACCCTGATGTCTGGTTTGTCATTTTCAATTCCGCAAATTTTGGTAGCAAAATTTGTTGGTCCAGAGTTACCAGCAATTGTTGGTTCAATTTGTTGTATTTTGACTACAGTTCTGATGGCAAAATTATATCAGCATCAAGATAATGACATAAAAGAGAATATTGAGAAGCACAGCGCTATCGAAATTTTGCGTGCAAGTTCACCATTTATTTTAGTGTTCGTATTTGTGGTTCTTGCTTCATCACTGTTTCCAAATATTCAGCATCTATTGGGAAAAGTGACTTCTTATATTAAGGTATATACTGGGAAAGATACAGAACTGTTTAAGATTAATTGGCTTTCTTCACCAGGAACATTAATTTTGCTAGCTACTTTTATTGGTGGATTAATTCAAAAAGTTAGTTTCAAGAAATTAGGACAAATCTTAAAATCAACAATTTTTGGATTATGGAAAACATTAATTACAATTTGTTCTATTGTGGCTTTAGCCAAGGTAATGGGCTACGCAGGAATGACTTCAGCAATTGCGGCAGCATTAGTAGTTCTAATGGGACCAATATATCCATTAGTTGCACCGTTAATTGGTGCTTTGGGTACGTTTATTACAGGATCTGATACCTCAGCTAATGTTCTTTTTGGTAACCTGCAATTGTCTTCAGCTAAGGCTTTAGGCGTAAATAGTAATTGGGTAGTTGGTTCAAATATGGTGGGAGCAACTGCTGGAAAGATGATCTCACCTCAGAGTATAGCTGTTGCTTCAGCTGCAATTGGACAAGATGGATCTGAATCAATAATTTTGAAGCAAGTGGCTAAATGGTGCTTATTGTATTTGGGAATAATTTGTATATTCCTATATGGAATAGGCTTTGCCGTAGGATTTTTATAAAAATAATTTAAATAACTCTTGGTGTTCTGATATATATTGATTTGCACTTGTCATCCATTAATAGTAAATCGCTTGCATTAAAAGCGCTTTCGTTGATAGAATGCTTTTTGTAACTTTTTTACATTAATAAGGGAGACAAAACGAATGAGTTATTTATTTCTGTTTATTCCGGCAATAGGATGGGGTCTTATGCCCATGTTTGTTGCTGGTGTCAAGAAGAGTAACATTTACCACCAAATTTTAGGTACCGTTATTGGTGCATTTATCTTTGGTGCTGCAGTTACTCTCATTAAGCGTCCATCTTTTAATGCGACTACTTTTATTTTAGCAATGTTAGCTGGTGCTGCTTGGGTTATTGGTCAGGTTGGTCAGTATTACAGTTATTCCAAGGTTGGGGTTTCTGAAACTATGCCAATTTCAACTGGTTTGCAGTTGATCGGTGTGCCACTTGTAGGTGTGTTGATCTTTGGTGAATGGGCAAGCACTCAAGCTAAATTGTTTGGATTTTTAGGGATCTTAGCTTTAATTATTGGTGTAGCATTTACATCATTGACTGACAAAGGTACATCTGAGGGTGGAAAAAAGAATCAGACCACTACAATGATTGTGCTGGTATTGACTACACTTGGTTACATTACTTCAAGTTCCATTCCAAAGGCCTTGAAGGGTGACAGCGTAATGATTTTCTTTGCTGAAACCATTGGAATGTTGGTTGCAGCAATTGTTTATTTAATTGCAACTAAGCAAACACAAGTCTTTAAGGAAAAAGAAAGTTATCAAGTAATTCCTGCCGGTGTGATTTACGCAATTGCTGCTCTTGCATACATTGTTTCAGTTAAGATGAACGGTGTAAACCTAGCCTTTGTTATGTCACAACTTTGTGTTGTTATTTCTACTCTTGGTGGTATCCTTTTCTTACACGAAAAGAAGACACAAAAAGGTCTTATTTATACTGTGATCGGTTTAATATTAATTGTTGCCGGTGCAGTTTTGACCTCAGTATTTTAATGAATTTTAAATAAATATTGAATGAACTCCAACATGATAATTGTTGGAGTTTTTGAGTAAAAAAGTCATGAATAAATATAAAATGAATTAAAATATAAGTAGAAGCCAAAGAGAGGATGATTTCTATGAGTGATAATACAGTATACGTGATCGACTGTCGTCGGTATGCACGTAATGGAGAAATTGTCGAGCATAATGTGCATGTTTATAGTTCTTATCAAAATCTGATTGCTGCATTTAAGCCATTTTTGGAAGTTTCAAATAAAGAAGTGCATATGAATGGCAAAAATGAGATGCTTCAGGTTAGAATATATGATCCATCAAATCAATTTTTGACAAAATATAAATTTGATATTTATGAAAAGAAAATAGATAATTTCTTTCCAAGTACTACTGAACATATTTAGCAAAGGAATGATCCGATGACTTTTAACAAAGAAGAAAAAGAGCAAGCTTTAAAGCGGATAACTGATGAGGAATATAACGTAACTCAAAAGGCCGCTACAGAATATCCTTTTACCGGAAAATATGATGATTTTTATGAAAAGGGGATTTACGTTGATGTAGTGTCAGGTGAGCCACTTTTTTCAAGCTTAGATAAGTATAATGCAGGCTGTGGTTGGCCTAGTTTTACTAAACCAATTAAGAAATTAACTTACCACCGCGATCAATCGCACGGAATGGAGAGAACAGAAGTTAAAAGCCCCGAAGCTGATTCTCACTTAGGTCATGTTTTTACTGACGGCCCAGTGGATCAAGGTGGTTTACGTTACTGCATTAATTCCGCAGCATTGAGATTTATTCCATATGATCAGTTGGAACAGGCTGGCTATGGTGAATATAAGAAAATATTTGAATAAAAAATACGGCAGATACTTAAAATAAATATCTGCCGTATTAGTTTATATATTAAAAATTATTTCTCATAGAACTTAATTTCAGTATTGGCCAAATCAACTGTATAAGTTTCTTCTTCAAGTGGTCGTTTAGTCATTCCTTCATCAGTTGAGTAGATGATCAAGGCCAACTTACTACCAGATGGAAGAGTGTAGTAGGTAGGTTGAAGCAAGAAGTCTAAATCGTAGAACTTGTCAGCATCAATCTTCTCAGGTCTTTTCATGTCCTTATAGTTTTGTAAGTTCATGTGAGCCTTAGTGATCAACTTAGCCTTAGTCTTCTTGTCCGGCACAAATTCTTGCAAAGTATCAGTGCCAAATCTATAGCCAAGTTCTTGACCGCCGCGCATTAAGAACTTAGGTGTAGCGGTTAAGCGTCTTCTTTCTCCCAATTCAACTAAAGCAACAGAAATTTGTCCCTTAGGTAAGCTGCCTTTAACTCTAACTTTTACTTCAGGACGACCGACAATCGTAGTTGGGTGAATAAATTCGTCTGTTTTAAAACGCAAACTTGGTTTAGCCCATTTTTCATCACCACAGATGAACTTGTATAGCCAGTCGCTTTCTGAGATGTCAGCCTTCTTAAATTCAATGCCACCTTCATCGACAAATGATTGTTGTGCTTTGCCATTGCCATCTTGGAAAAGCTCGCCGTCATCAGTTGGGTAGTAGGTCTTCTTTTGACCTAATTCATTTGACCAATCCTTTTCTTCGTGCCACTTGTCAGCTTGCAAGTTGTCCTGGATCATGACGGTTGGCCATTGCTTGTAAGCATTGTTTTCAATCCCTAGTAATTCATGTACAAACCAAAGGTTCATCAAGTCAGTAAAATCAATAGAAACAAAGTTGTTCATATTGTAGTGAGGACCTTGGTGTAGGAAAAGATGATGCTTCATTGGCATTTTTTTGACTAGTTGCCAAATTTTATAAACATTCTTTGGCTTAACGTTCCAGTCATTTAAACCGTGAACAGAAATCCAAGAACATTTGATGCCGTCAGCGTGATGGCGGTAGTTTCTTGCTTCCCAAAAGTTGGAATATTGACCGGTTTCACGGTCTTCTTTTGTTAAAAGCTCTTTTTGCATCTTGTCGTATTCTGGTTTGATCTTCAAGTAAGAACCTGCATCCCACAAGTTTGATTGACAAGTTTCAGCCAGTAAATCAAGGTCTTCACCTTGGCAGGCTTCGGGTGCGATTACCAAACCGTGTTCACGGTAATAGTCATACCAAGAAGAAATAGCGGCTTCAGAAACCACAGTTTTCAAGCCTTTAACCCCAGTAGTGGCAATAGCAATTTGCAAAGTGCCTAAATATGAACGACCAGTCATTCCGATATTGCCATTGCACCAGTCAGCTTTAGTTTGAACAGATCTAGTACGGTCAGTGTAAGCGATACGATCGCCGTGGAGCCATTCGATAACTGCAGCAGCTGATTCAGTTTCTTCAGGTGCACCAGTAATACGAACTCCATCACTACCGCGGGTACCAATTGCTCCAGCAAAAACACTGGCAAAACCACGAGCAAGCATATACTCATTTAATGGATAAGAAGATTTATGTACTGCTTCTTCGGTAGCTGGGTGGTTAGAGTCGTCTGGCTGCTTTGCTTTAACTATTGGTGAATGAACATATTGTGGATCATTCCAATCGGCGGCATCAGATAAATTTTCGTCAACATTATGGTTACGCTTTTCATTAGCGATAATTCCGCCGAAATATGGTGAAGCAGTATAAAGGGCAGGTACTTTTAAGCCTTTGTTAGTTTCAGCTGGTCGGAAAACAGTAACTTGAATCAAGTCACTCTTACCATCATGATCAGTATCAAGATCAGTTTCAACGTAAACAACTTCACGAATTACTTTGTTGGTATCGAAGACAGGAATAGCTTTGCCATTGAAAAATTTAAACTTATTTTGTCCCCAGAATTGAGTAAAGTACCCCTTACCAGCCATTACATCGAGCAAAATTTGACCGTTTTTGGCGCGAGTATTGAGCAAACGATAAAAAGCAGAGATTAACTTTTTGACATCAGAAATGTCTTGGACAAAAGGTAAAGCATTCTTTTGCATAAAGCCGGTTGGATCGGCTAATTCGTAGTCATAATGAACATGATAGCCAAGTAATTGTAAGGCTACATTATAGAATTGAGCAGTACCAATTGATTCAGGCTTTCCTTTTAAAAAGTCAGCTAAAGTTTGCTCATTTGAAACAGCAAATTCAGATAATTTTGTTGTCTTAGCAGCGTCAGTTTTTGCTTCAGCAATTGTCATTTTAACGAGCTTGCCCAGCAAATCGTTAAAATTCCAGTCTGCATAATTTTTAGGTAAGAAATTGATGTCGATTAATTCTTTTACTTGTTGATCGAAGTCAGTTTCGACATAAGCGTATTGGTTATATTTCATATTTTTCTCCTTTGCAGTTTAATTACTTTCTATTTTACTTTTAATTGTGGCTATAACCAATAGATATGGAAATTAATAAGTAAGAAATATTTTTTTAAAACTGAATTCTGCCGGAAAACCGAACAAAATGAATGCTAGCTATCGGAAAATGACGGGTGTAAGAGAAACATATCCGAAAAATAAAGTTCGTGTTTTAAACATCATTGGTGATATTGGTGGTCAAACCGATGGAACAGTACCCAATGTATCATCTTTGTCATTAAAATATTTAGTGGCAGATCGTGCTAAAAGCTATCAGGTAGTGAAGTTTACTGGAAAAAATTCACGTCACTCCAAGTTGCATGAGAATCCAAAAGTAGATAAAGTATTAATCAAATTCCTGTGGAATAAATAAAGTTAATAATAGGCATGCGAACGTATGTCTATTTTTTGTGCTTTTTCTTAATCCAATTACTTGAATTATAAAATAATGCGTGTATAATATTCATCTAATTAATAAAGAAAGGGCATGGTTTTATGAAGCTATTAAAGACTAAAATCTTAACAATTCTGTGTGGCTTGCTAACATTGAACGGCTTAGCCATGTTGTTTTCAGGATTGATTATCCAAATGGACGAAGTTGCTGATTTTGATTCAGCCCAAAGTTTAGCAGTTGCTAATTCGACTAATGCCATTATTTTGGCAGGAATTATTATGATTTTGCTTTTTGGGGCATTGTTTTTCGATGGTTGGGCTAAGCTCAAGAACAGGCATGCTAAGCACGTTAAGTTAGTTTAATAGAATAGATAAGACTAGCTCTGAAGTGAGCTAGTCTTTTTTTGCCCAAAATTAAAGTCTTCTTTACCGTTTTTTTACTTTTGCATGTGATAATGAGCCAAAATTAATCAGGGAGATAGTTATGGGATTCTGGTATTATTATGTTTTGCCATTAGTGACGGCTATTTTATTCGTTTGGCTAGGAAACCGAGTTATGGTGACTAAAAAATGGATTAGCATAATTTTTTACTCATTAGCTGGAGTAGGCTATTTAATTGCATCGGTTTTTGCTGTTTTTTATATCTATGCAACAGTAGAAGAAATTTTAACGCCAGATATTTTAACAAAAATAGGTTGGCATTATTTTTGGAGTGATAATTTTATTTTTCTTCTTACCAGCACTGTTCTATTAACAATTAGCTATTTTGTACTAAAACGTGGTAGATTACGCAGATTACGGATGAAATAGGATGCTCAAAAATGATAAGATTATTTTTGGAAAAAATAGAATAATGATGGGGTGAAAAAATGACTTTACCATTTAAGGCAGTTGCTGTAGATATGGACGGCACGTTTTTAGATGATCGTAAGCAGTTTAATCACAAGGAATTTGATCAAATTTTGACTGAATTTGAAAAACGAGGAGTACATTTTATCGTGGCTTCAGGGCGTCCTTATGTTAGATTGAAGCAGGACTTTGGCAAGTTTGCCAGCAGAATGGATTTCGTAACTTTGAATGGCTCGAGATTAATCATCAAGGGTCAAGAAGCTGGCAGTTATTTGCTTAATCGCGATGACGTTTTAAAGCTAATTCATGATGTACATGTGAAATATGGTGAAATGGCTACAATGGTTTTTGGCCGAGATATTGCATATTTGCATAGCAATGTTGAAAAAGATGAACGCGACTTTTTGGCTTACTTTGCTGGTAATAGCACTGTAATTAATGACTGGAATGACTTACCAGATAAGATTTATCAGATCACATTTGGAATGGACAGTTCTAAGGCTGCAGAAATTGAACGAGATTTTAATTCTAAGCACGATAACCAGATTTCTGCTTTTGCTTCCGCTACTTTTGCCATTGATGTTAACACACAAGGTGTTAATAAAGGCGCCGGATTAAAGCATCTCCTAGAAAAGATGGGGATGACAGGGGATGACCTGATTGCCTTTGGCGATGGGGGTAATGACATCGATATGTTGAAATTTGCCAAATATTCTTATGCAATGGCAAACGGTATGGACAAGGTAAAAAAGCAGGCGAAATATATTGCACCGGCCAATACGGAGAACGGTGTTTTCAAAGTTTTGCAAAAATATTTAGCTGAAGATAAAAAATAGCTTGTAAAATTAAATTAATATGATATAGTTTTAATTAACTTATAGAAATAGAGGAAATTGCCATATGATTCGTTTACTGAATCTCTAATATTTGATTTGTTGTTTAGCAAAATACTGTCTTTGCACCTTGTTTAGTGCACCCATTTTTTGCTTGCATACCAAGTATTAGCAGTAGATGAATTGAGGGTGGTTTTCTTTATCAAAATTAACCTTTATTTGTTGCACTGTTAATAGGATGTGAGCATCCAGAACAGTGCTTTTTCTTTGCGACAAATCATGTTAGAGATTTTTTTGCTGATTATACGTTTTTGTCAAAAAAGAATGAGGAAAATAATGGGTTTAAGAGATTATATTAAAGCTAACCGTCAGCGGGCAATGTTAGTTCTGTTTTTGATTACGCTAACGCAACTGACAACTACAATGTACACCTACTTAACTAGTCCGCAGTTAAATGCAATTGCAAGTGGTAAATTCGAACTGTTTTTGGAATTAATCTTTGTACAATTTTTAATTGGACAGGTCTGCAATGTCAGTTTTAATTGGGGAAGTTTACAAAATACCAAACAAACACAGACACTTTTTCATCAGGTAAGACAGCGAATTATACGACATTATTATCAGCAGCCTGAAGACAAAGTTTCAGAGATGGAAAATCATTTGGGAAATGACTTGCAGTTAGTGCAAGAGAGTTACTATAATGTTTACTTCTATTTTGTTTGTGACTTAATTTATATTATTTTAACTATTGGTACGCTGTTTACCTTTCATTGGATATTGGTTGTCTATACGTTATTAGTTACTTTGCTTGCAGTAGTAGTGCCGAAATTGACTGAAAAATATACCAATCGAGCAACTAAAGCTGTTTCTATCCAAAATAAGCAATTTTTGCAGTTGTTAGAAAAATGGTTCAAGGGTTTAGATGAGCTGCGACGCTACCAGAATAAAGTTGTTTTGAAAAAGGTGGTGGGACAACAGAGTCAGAAACTAGAGCAGAGTGAATATCAGCGAGATAAATTGCTACATTATACTAGCTTAGTGTCTGCGATATTTAATATAGCTGGTCGTGTTGGTGTTCCATTTATTGCTGGAATTTTGTTTTTCAATCATCAGGTAAATTTAGGAGCGATTCTGACAGCGGGATATTTTGCCAATGGAATTTTTTATAGTGTAGATAGTTGCGTGAACAGATATACGCAATTAAAATCAACGAAAACTTTGCGGGATGATCTGGCTAAATTGCAAAAGTGTTTACCAGAAAAAGGGTATGATTCTTTAAAACAAATCGCTACCGTTCAAATAAAAAGCTTGTCAGTACAATATCCAAATGGTGAAAGAATTACTTATCCTGACTTTGAACTGAAGAATGGTGAAAAGGTTTTATTGACTGGTGATTCAGGTACAGGAAAATCAACTTTATTAAAAGTTTTGTTAGGGCAAATTAAGCCAAGTACGGGTGAAGTAATCTATTGCGATAAAACAGGAAAAAAGATCAAACCTGATTTACGTCAATTAGGTTATTTGGCACAGGACTTATTGATCTTTCCTGGCAGTATTCAAGAAAATATTACTATGTTTAAGCCTAAGCTTAATAAAAAAGCTGTACAAGTGATTCATAAGACGGTTTTTGATAGTGATCAAGCGCGTTTGAAAAATGGGATAGAGACACAGCTTGATCCACAACAGGAATTGCTGTCTGGTGGACAGAAACAAAAGGTAGTTTTAATGCGGGCGTTGTTGCATGAGAAGCCGATTCTGTACTTAGATGAAGCAACTAGTGCAATTGATCAACAAGCAACGACAAAAATCTTCCAAAACTTAATGCAAAGTAGAGCAACAATTTTGGCCGTTGCACACAATTTAACCGTAGAACAACGAGCATTGTTTGATCGTGAAGTTCACTTGGAGGGAAAATAATGAGTAGCAAAGAATTATTTAAACTTAATCCAATTAAATTCTGGCTGGCTATGGGACTACAGATTATTGCAGCAGTTGGCGAAGTAGTTGTAGCTTATGTGTTAACTTTGCAATTTGATGCTGCCAAAAATAGAAACTTGAGTTTATTTTTAACTTGGACATTAATCCAGCTGTCTAGCTATGTCATGGTATTCTTATTCTATAATTTGGCGGGAATCATTTGGCAAAAGTTGATTCAAAATTACCTGCATTTAATTCGGCAAGAACTAACAGATCATTATTTTGCCGATAGTCAAAAGCATGCGGTTAGTGCAGTGCAAAATCGGATGACTAATGATTTGAAACTGTTACATAATGACTATTTAGATTCGTTCCGCTATGTAGTAGGGATGCTAGCCGGTATTGTCGGTGTAGCCTTTAGCTTGGTGACTTTTCAGTGGAGTTTGTTAGTTGCTTGTTTAATTTTTGCCGCAATTCAGATTTATTTACCTAAATTACTGGATAAGCCATTACAAAAAGCTACTGAAAAGGTATCAGTAGCTAATCGAAAGTATTTGAAGACTTTAGGTGATTGGTTAATTGGCTTATCAGAAGTTCGTCGCTATTTGGCTAGCGATAAGCTTTTTAAGACTATTGCTGAAAATTCAGGACGCTTGGAAGCAGCAAATATTGAGAAGGAAAAAGTAGATCAGGAATTAGATTATCTGAATCAATTGGCTTATTCATTAGGAGATGTGCTAATCTTTCTTTTAACTGGATTTTTGGTAGTGAATAATTGGGCTGCTTTTGGTTTGATTGCCAGCATTGGCAACTTCAATGGAGCACTATTTGGTTCTTTGCAAGGAGTTGCTAATTATGGTGGAAGAATGCGAGCAACAAAGAAATTGAGAGAAGAGATTTTTGTAGCTAGAAAGAAAATTCAGTCTGAACAGAAAAGTAATTTAGAACAAGCGGTTAGTTTTTCAATCCATAATTTAGCTATCGATTTTAGAAACGGTGAGGCCGTGACTTTCCCAGATTTCCAAGTTAAAGCTGGAGAGAAAGTTTTACTAACAGGTGATTCAGGTACAGGAAAATCAACTTTACTCAAATTGATTTTAGGTGAATTGCAGGCCAGTCGCGGCAAGATTCAATACTTTAATCAAAAGGGTGAAAAGATTCAACCTGATTTAGCTGAAATTGGCTATTTGCCGCAAGATCCAGTGTTATTCCCAGTAACGATTGTTGAAAATATTACGATGTTCAATTCAAAACTGCTAAACCGAGTTAAATCAGCCATTGAAAAAGTTCAATTTGCAGGAGATATTGCTAAGTTTTCGGCTGGCATTGAGACTAAGATTGACCTTGATCAATTGAATGTTTCTGGTGGTCAGAGGCAGAAAATTGTTTTAGCTAGAAGCATGGTGCACCAGAGCAAGTTGATTTTGATTGATGAGGCGACAAGTGCAATTGATCAGGCGGCTACGATGAAAATTTTGCGTCAGTTGACTAAGACGGATGCAACGATTGTATTCATTGCTCACAACTTTAATCAAGAAATGCATCAATTGTTTGATCGTGAAATTCATTTAAAGAAATAAAAACAAGCTCATAACCTCAAAGTTACAGGTTATGGGCTTGTTTTATTATAGCCAAATTTGTTCGAAAATATCTTCTTTAAAACCGCAAGTTAAATTACTGTCATCAACGACTAATGGCCGCTTGATTAACTTACCATTTTTTGACATCATATCTGCAGCTTCTTCAATCGTCATTGTTGGCACTTTTTCTTTCAAATTTTCTCTGCGGTAATCTTGACCGTGTGTATTGAAGAAATATTTTAGACCACGATCTTGATATTTGGTCATCCATTTTACCAAGTCTTCTTTTTTCGGTGGCTGTTCAACTAAATCTTGAAATTCGTAGTTGACCTGATGGTCATCCATCCACTTGCGTGTTTTACGTGAGGTAGAGCAACGTTTATAACCATAAAATTTAATCATTATTTTCCGTCCTTATTTTTGTAAAAATTTTCTAAAAAATTCAATTTCTTCATCATTTGCGATATCAGCTAGCTCGTCTTTTTGATCAACAAAGAACACATGACCGCGAGGATTGTCTTCATCACCATAGGACTTGCAGATGGCGTGAACACCGCGACCGAGCAAGAAGCCAAAGAGGGTAAATTGCATGTCATGCAAAAAATCCTTGTTAGCCGTGATTAAAAAAGTCGGCAAGAAATTGTGATTGATATATTTTTCAACGTCGAGTTGTTCATGATACTTGTTAACTGCATTTTTAGTGAAGTAGGCGCTAGCCATGCCATCTAAATTGCTTGGGGTTAACATGAAGGAAGCAGCACAATTCAAGCCGACAGCCCTAAATTTTAAGTTCAATGGTTTGTAAGAAAATAACTTGGCATAATCTGGATTAGTCAAAATAGTGACATACTGCTCAGCCATTTGACCACCGGCGCTGTCGCCAACGATAAAAACGTTGTTGCGATCTAGACGATATTCTTCAGCGTGCTCATCAACCCAATGCATGTAGCGATCAACATCGTCTAATTCATCAGGGAATTCCGCGTTTTCTGGTGCAAGACGATAGTTGGGATTGATGAAAGCAAAACCGCGCTTAGCTAAACCCATTCCATAATATTGGTAGATTTCTTTAGTACCATAAACCCAACCACCGCCGTGAATATTGATGATGACAGGGAAGGGAGCTTCGTGCTTTTTGGGTAAATAAACATCTAAAGTATGCCACTTTTCATCTGGACCATAAGGCAGATTATCAAGACGTTCAACTTCAGGGATGTCGTGAGGTAAGCCACTGTCACGTTTGGTGTCATGCTGATATGCACCATCTCTAAAGTCAGTAACAAACTTTTTGATTTTATCTTTAAGTTCCATAATTGTTCTCTTTTCTAGTAATTATCTATGTTAACTCAATTATACTTTAATTGAATTTGAAAAAATAAAAACTTTTTTGAAAAATCCTCTTGCATTTTAATTAACGTTTCCCTATAATAGTTTATGTTCTGTTGAGGACATACAAACATACAAGATGGTCTGGTAGCTCAGCTGGATAGAGCAACAGTCTTCTAAACTGTGGGTCGTGGGTTCGAATCTCACCCGGATCATAAATTAAGCCTGTAAGCATTGGTCTTACAGGCTTTTTACATACCTTAGGTATCTATGTGCTAAATTTTACTACAAAGACAATATTTTTTTACATTTGATATTGTATGATACAAATATATGACAATTATTAACTTAATCTTACATTATTAGTGAATCAGTTGACTAAAGTTTGGAACGAGCTTATCCTAAAATTGATTTCCAAAAAATAGGATCGACAAGTGTGAACGACAACTATTTTTAACATTATCGGAGGAATTAAGATTGACTACAACCAAAAAAATCATTGTTAGATTGGCATGCGCGACTGTTCTTGGTACGGCAGGGGTAGCGCTGACACAAGTAAATAGACCACAAACTGCAGTTGTGAACGCTGCAACTACCTCTGTTGCAGCCCGCGCACTTGGAGTTGATGTTGCTAGTTATCAAAACGCTGACTTGTCAAGTCATGCGCAAGCTGGAGCACAATTTGCAATTGTTAAAGTTAGCGAAGGTACTTCCTATCGTAACCCTAAGGCATCAAGTCAAATTTCAACGGCTTTATCAAATAATATGATGCCAATGGCATATCACTTTGCTACTTTTAGTTCAAATGCAAGTGCTGCTGCTGCAGAAGCAAATTATGCAATTCAAACTGCACAAGCATTTGGACTACCTAAGGGCTCATATATTGCTTGTGACTATGAAACGGGCTCAGGCAATAACATTTATGGTGGTAAAACGCCAACGGCTAATGCAATTATTGCTTTTATGGACACTATAAAAAATGCAGGCTATAAGCCACTTCTTTATGCTAGTTCATCAGTTTTACAAAATAATATTGATACTAATAGTGTAATTGCCAAGTATCCTAACTCATTGTGGGTCGCTTCATACGCTATTTCAGGTAGAATTGATAGTCCAAACTTCAATTACTTCCCATCAATGAATGGCGTTTCAATTTGGCAATTTACTGATAATTGGAAGGGATTAAGCGTTGATGGAAATATTGCTGTTTTACCATTATCAATTGACGGTAATGTAACTTCCAACAATGGCGCAATTTCACAAGCTCCAGCTACCAGCAACACCAATTCTGCTAGCTCTTCAAATGCTTCATCAAATACTTCGAATAAGAGTACTTCATCAGATGATGATAAGGGTTCTGCAACTGCTGGCTATGTGATGAAGAAATCATATATCTATAATAAAAAGGGTGAGCGTCAAAGCGGCTACTATGCAGCTTATACTAATATTACTCATTATGGTGTAGTGACTCTTGATAATGGTAAGACTGCCTTAAACATGGGCAATGGTCGTTACATTATGGCAAGTAATGTTTTAGGTAATTCACGTGTACTTAAGCGCAATGCTTATGTATATAATAACAAGGGAAACCGCGCTAACTGGAGAGTGCTTAGAAAAGGTACGCCAATTAAGACCTATGGTTCACGGATGCGCGTTAATGGTAAAAGCTGTTACCGAATCGGACGTAACATGTACGTTAAGGTGGCTAACTTTTAATTAAAAAATTGAATTTATCAAGAAGGAATTAAGCTTAAAGGTTTAATTCCTTTTTTCATGCCGTTTTTTGTATAATTAAAAGTATTCAGGAAACGCCTGAATTAATTAACTGATAGGGATGAAATAAACTTGAAAAAAAGATTTATAGCAATAATATTGATGCTACTGACTTTAACGGGTTGTACTATAAAAAGTACTACGCCTAAGAAGGCTAAGTCGTCAGTTAAAACAGTTAAAGTCGATAAACAGCAATCTAAGGAAAAACAGGCTAAGTATCAAGTGATAGACCAAGTTTGGCGAATTCAACAAGATGGCGTTGATATTTATGGTCATATATATCTACCACAGGGTTTAGCTGGTAAGAAGAAAGCAGTAATTTTGGCTCACGGATTGGCAGGAAATTACCGTGATCTAACCAGTTATGCTAAATATTTAGCTAGTCGTGGCTATGTTGCCTATACTTTTGATTTTCCTGGTGGAGCTAAGAATGGTCAAAGTAGTGGTGTAGATCAATTAAAGATGTCAATTTTTACAGAAGAAAAGAATCTACAGCTGGTATTAAATACAATTAAAAATAGGACTGATGTTGACCATAAACAAGTGTCTTTGCTAGGCGAGAGTCAAGGTGGAGCAGTTGCCGCAATGCTCGCAAGTAAATATCCGCAAGAAGTAAAGTCATTGATTTTGCTTTACCCTGCCTTTTCGATCACTGATTATGCGCAAGCGGCTTTTAAATCAGAAAAACAAGTGCCAGACAAGCTCAACCTATTTGGCTTCACAATTGGTAAGGCCTATTTTGAAAACTTGTTCAAGTATAACTTGTTAAAAGAAGCAACTAAGTATCATGGTCCAGTTTTAATAATGCATGGTACAAGTGACATGATTATTCCAGATTCTTATTCAATTAAGGCTAATAAAAAATTTAAGCACTCGAAATTATACTTATTTAAGGGTGCAGGTCATGATTTTAAAGGTAAATATCATAGTCGAGCAGATACTTTAATTGATAAATTTTTGCAGAAAAATGTGAAATAAATAATGAAGAAGAAATACCTTGGTTTAGTGGCTTTATTAAGCCTATTGAGCGTTTTTGCTATTTGGGGTCAAAGCGTTAGAGCTGATGTTGATTATGATATTGATAATGTTAGAGCCATAGCAAGAGTTAATAAAGATGGTTCACTGACAATGCATCGAACAATTAAGTATTCATTTGATAGTGATGCTCGCGGCGTTTATTATAAGCAAAATCTGGCTGTAAAACAGAAGTTGAGCAACATTCAGGTTAAGGTCGATGGACAAAATATAAAGGCCGCAACAACGGGAAAAAATAATACGTATAAATTGCAAAAGCAGGGCAATTCTTATAATTTTAAGGTTTATCATCGAATTAAGGAAAATGATAAGGTTAAAGTTGAGTATTCCTATCTAATTCACCGGGCAATTACTAATTATCTTGATACAGCTGAGCTGAACTTTAAAATAGTTGGTAATGGTTGGGATACTGACTTAGATCATGTGCGTGCTGAAGTGATTTTTCCTGGGGCAGTTAAGGGGCTAAAAGCTTGGGCTCATGGGCCACTAAGTGGTTACACTCAGGTTTTGCCAAAAGAGGGCAAAATTATTATGACTGCTGATGATGTTGCAGGAGATAGTGGTGTCGAAGTACATGCGATTTTTCCAACTACGGTAACTAGTGCTAATCAAAATATTGTTAAAGAAAATAAGAAAAGAGCAATTGAAAAACAAGAAGCAGCATTAGCAAAAGAAGCTAATCAGAAGCGTCAGCGTAAGCAGATGCTTAGTATAGGATTGATAATCATTTCAGTACTTGTCGGTTTTGTGGTGGTAATTAGAGGCTTTTTTATTAAAAAAGTTGGGGTTAAGCCAAAAATAGAGCGCGATTTAGTACATAATTATGAAATTCCAGATATATCACCTACTACTGCGCAAATTTTGGATAAAGCTGATAAACCAAATGTTAAAGCATTTGCAGCTTATTTGATGCAATTAGCTGGTAAAAATAAAATTAAGATCGAAAAATATCAAACTAAACATTTAAAGCGGACTAATTATCGAATTACTTTAGTAGATGATAGTGTTTTGACTGATGACCTGTTAGACTTTATTTTTAACAAAGTTGGTGATGGTAAGTCATTTACAACGAAAGATTTGCGGGATTATACTTCTAAAAAATTGGGTAGGCGTTTTGATAAATGGTGTGACGGGCAATATAAGCAAGTTGAGGATAAGGACTTGCTTGATAAAAAATATAGAAAGCAGCGTAGCAACTTCCGAACGGGGATGCTCATGGGAATGATTGCTAGCTTTGCGATATGGGTAATTAGCTTAATGATGGCAAATAATATACCCAGTTTTGTGATAATAATTGGAATCATGATGATCGTCTTAGAAGTTGTTGCATTCATAGTGGGCAATTCTCGTTTAAGTATTTATACCCAAAAAGGTGCACTTGAGACAGATCAAGTTCGCGGTTTTAAGAAAATGCTAGACGATATTGGTCAATTCAAGATGAAAGACGTCGGTGATCTGATTTTATGGGAAGACATTATGCCGTATGCTGTAGCGTTTGGTCTATCCAAAAAGGTATTGAAGCAGCTTAAGATTGAATTTGCAGATGAATTAGATGCTGCACCAGTTCTGTTTTATAGTGGATTCTATAGTAGCAGTAGTGACAGTTTTGAGCATAGTTTTGAACGTAGCTTCTCTTCAGCCGTGTCTACTGGTTCATCTTCAGTTTCTGGAAGCTCAGGTGGATTTTCAGGTGGATCGTCTGGCGGCTTTGGTGGTGGCAGCGGCGGTGGTGCTTTTTAGTGAGAAATTTTTATACTATAATTAAACTAAAAAAGGAGGGCTAAATTATGCCATTTGTACATATTGAATTAATTAAAGGTCGCTCAGATGAGCAGATTACTAACTTAATGAAGGATGTTACTGAAGCAGTGCACAAGAATACTGGTGCGCCTAAGGAACACATTCATGTAATTATTAACGAATTAGGTAAGCATACTTATGGCCAAGGCGGCGAGTGGAGAGCTTAATAATTAGGAATTGTAGTAAAAGACGACTCGATTGTGAGTCGCCTTTTTATATAGTTAAATAGATAAACTTGTATTAGAGCCTTAAAGCTATGTGTGCATAAATGAATTATTTATTTAGAATCCCACGTAATATAATGATGTTGATGTCTAGATATTTACGAGGAGGATTTGCCCTAGCTGGAGCTGCAAAGCTATTGAACTTTATGCAGCGAGCTGATGAAATGGATGCCGCACAATATAATCATCGTGCGAATAAGATTAATAAAATGCATTTGTTACGAACAAAACCAGGTGCCGTTTTTATCTATAACAAACGTGGCCAAATTTTGAATAAAAAGTCAGGTTGGGTTCCAATGGGCACAATCTTGCGTCGACCAAAAGGCCTTTATACCATTAAGGGTAAAAAGTACTATTACTTTGGTAAAGGATTGTTCTTCCCAAAGAGTGGGACAGAACCCTATAGAATTCCTAAAAAGCATATAAGTACAGCAGGTGAAAATTTCGCTAATTGGTTCAATTGGCTTAGAACTCGATAAATAGAAAAATTAGGAAGCAGGCAATATAAAGATTGTCTGCTTTTTGCGTAAAAAAATTTAATCACTAAAACGATCAATCAATTAACACTACTTCATAAAAATTAGTATAATTATGTTCGTTACTATTAGTAAGTTATACAATAAAAGTGGTGAAAATAATGTATGATTATCGAAATAATATCAAAATAATTTTAAATAAAACTGAGGCTGATGATAAAAGTCTCGAAAATAGTTTAAGTGCGATTAAAGCTATCCTAAATATGGCCGAAGATAATACAGCTGAAAAATCTGAGACTAAATCAGTAACTCAACCTAAGAATAAAATTGCAAATACACAATCAATTGCACAAAGAAATGCAGATTTAAAGCAATTTAAGCAATTATTGATTGGGCTGACAGCCTTAATTGAGACTCCAGGTGATGAAAAAGCTAAAAAGAGTTCACTTGATGCTTTACACAAGTTGACGTTTGTTCCAGGCGTTGGCAAGCGCTATAGCAATGTTTTGGGTAAATTGGATCAGGCAATTCAAAAATCTAAGACAACTAAAGAAGCTGTTAACAAGAAAATTTTTGAAGAAGCAATGAAGCCCAAAGAGCAACCTAAGCGCGATTATCGTAAAGGACGCCGCTATACTGTTATTCGGGCTTTATCAGGCTGTAATTTGATTAATGATAGTGGTCAAATTGTTTACCGTATTAAAGAATCACAAATTCACTCTTTGAATTTAAAGAGTGGTGACATAGTTGAAGCTATTGAAAATCGAGATAATCCAAATTATGAAGCAGAAGTCTTGCGCGTGGTGGGTTATCGCAAATTGCGCATGCGTGATTATGACCCAATCGAAGAATTCCGGTATGCTGTGGTCCGCGGCAAGGCCAATCAATTAGCTATCACTAGAAATATTAAGGGAGAAAAGTTGCGAATTCGCGGTAAGGATATCACGATTCCGGTTGATTCAAGTTATTATCAAGGTGAAAATATTCATCTTGAAGATGGTTCGATTGTAGATCTAGCTTGGTATACGGGTGATGTTCGCATTAAGAAAAATCCTGCTGAGGCAGTACAGATTCGTTGGATTTATCAAGTTGATCCGCCTAAGAAATCAGATCTGTCGTATCAAAAGAAAAATAAGTCAAAGAAAGAAGAAACAGAAGAGTTAACTAAACTCGACATGAATTTGCACTATCAGCGGGTGGGAATTGCGATTGGTGATAATCAAAATGAAGGAATATTAGAAGGGATTGTTTCGCGCTATAATGGGATCCCAATTCCAATAGATGCTTTTGAAGGCAAGAAGAAGGTAATGGAACGGCAAATCAAAGACTTAGATATTGTAATCTTGATGACAGCTTATGCTGCTCATGATGCTACTTGGAATATTCAGGAATTCGCTTCAAAGTATGGTGTTAAATTTGCCGTTTCTTCATCTAAAGGCTACCGCTCTTTTGAGCGAGCATTATATCGAGCTGAAAATGGTTTACCTGCTTATGAAGGAACGCAATCAATCGATTATAAAGAAGTTAAAAATAAATAATTTGTTAACATTATTTTGTTTGCTTGAGCTAACAGATGATTTTTCGTTAAAATAGTACTAACTAAAAGAAAGGACGCTTAATAATGAAAAACATTAAACAACGTTCCTGGATGAGATGGTTGGTATTCTTAGCAGGACTTGAAATAATCGCAATATCAATCAATCTTTTTTATGGACCGATTAATATTGCAGCTGGTGGCTCAACGGGTATTTCTATTCTAGTCGATGCGGTCTGGGGGATTAATCGATCAATTACAGTATTTGTAGTGAATGGCTTGATGCTGATTTTGGCGGCAATCTTTTTAGGCAAAAAGACTACCCAAAATATTGCATTAGGTAGTTTGCTCTTACCAGTTTTGATGGAAGTTACGCCTAGCTTTAAAGCAGTGAATAATGACCTACTAGCCGTAATTTATGGTGGTGCATTAATGGGACTTGGAGTTTCGCTACTTTATCGCGTTAATGCCTCAAGTGGTGGGACAACAATTCCGCCGATGATTCTGAAGAAATATTTTTATTTAAATCCTGCAACTACGCTTTTATGCATTGATATGGTAATTATTTTCTTGAACATTTTTGTCGATGGTTGGAATGCTTTCTTCTTAGCAGCATTTTCTCAAGTGGTAACTGCCATTACGATGCGCTACGCGGAGACCGGTTTTGATAAAAAGTATCAAGTCAGAATTATGAGTAATTCAGATTTAGACCGAATTCAAGATATGCTTAAAGAAGATTATCAAGGCCTGACGATTTATGATGTTATAGGTGGATATAGCGACGAAAGCAAGCGTCAATTATTAATCGTAGTTGATCCACGTGAATATGGGCCACTTATTTCTAAAGTACATGAGATCGATCAGGATGCGTTTATCATTACCGAAAATGTTGCAAAAGTGCATGGCGGTCAATGGCGAATGTAAAAAAATAATTGATCTTAGTCTAAAAGCGTTGTATGATATAAGAGTTGTATTTGTGGAGACCTCCACATCTGCAACCGCACGGCTTGAGGTTAGAAGTCTTCTTATGTAAGAAGCACCCCAGTTCGGCGAGTCTAAGTATTTTTTTCGGAGGTGTACAAATGTACGCAATTATTAAGACCGGTGGTAAGCAATACAAAGTTGCAGAAGGCGATAGCGTATTTGTAGAAAAGCTTGATGCTGAAGAAGGTAGCTCAGTAACTTTTGACGAAGTTATCCTTGTTGCTAATGGCGATGACGTTAAGGTTGGTACTCCATTAGTAGATGGTGCTAAGGTAACTGCTAAAGTTGAAAAGCAAGGCAAGGAAAAGAAAGTTGTAACTTTCAAGTACAAGCCTAAGAAGCACTCACACAGCAAGTATGGTCACCGTCAACCTTACACTAAGGTTACAGTTGAAAAGATTGAAGCTTAATTCAGAGGTGAAATGAATATGAACATTTTAGGTATGAAATTATACGCTCACCACAAGGGTGGTGGTTCTACTGCCAACGGTCGTAACTCAGCTGGTCGTCGTTTAGGCGCCAAGGCTGGTGACGGTCAAACTATCCACGCAGGTACTATTATTTACCGTCAACGTGGTACTAAGATTCACCCAGGCAAGAACGTAGGTCAAGGTGGAGACGACACTTTATTTGCACTTGTTAACGGCGTTGTTAAATTTGAACGTCTTGGCAAGTACAAGAAGCAAGTTTCTGTATACCCAGCTGAAGAAGCTAAGTAATTCAGAGATTAACATGAAAAGGCGAGTAGCATAAGCCACCCGTCTTTTTTTATGGCTTTTTCCGCCCAGAAACATGTATAATTAAACCAATATCATACAAAAAGAGGGTCTCTGAGATGGAAAATAGGCAAGAATTATTATCCTTAATTAACCAGCGAATTGAGCATGTAACTGATTTAATTAAAGAAGCAAATGCAGATGCATTGATTATTTTTAATCAAGCTAATTATCGATATCTAACCAATTTTACAGGGGAAGAAGCACAATTAATTTTGACTGCTAGTGGCGAACGAGTACTTTTATCAGATTCTCGTTTTGCTGGACAGATTAAAGCACAAGCACCTGGCGAAATGGATGTTGTAATGAAACATTCTAGTGATTATGAAGAACTTACTAAGGCCTTGAAAAAAATGGACGTCAAGAGGGTCTTAGTTGAAGGTGAATTCGTTTCAGCGAGTGAATATGAAAAACTTAAGCAACTAAATCCAGAACTTGAATTTGTGATGGTTGAAGAATTGGTTGAACGAGTACGTAATATTAAAGATGATCTTGAAATTGCGGCATTGCGCAAAGCAATTGATATTTCAATGGAAAGCTTTAAAGGTATTTTGCCGATGATTAAGCCTGGCGTTAAAGAACGTGCAATTGGTGCTAAATTGGACTACCTATTTAAAGTTAATGGCGGCGATGGCCCTGATTTTGATACAATTGTAGCTTCCGGTGTGCGTTCGGCTTGGGCTCATGGCGTTGCTAGTGACAAAGAATTAGCCGAAGGCGATATGATTGTCATTGACTTTGGTAGTTTTTATCATGGCTATGCGGCCGATATTACTAGAACCGTTGCCTTAGGTGAAGTTGATGCTGAAATGCATAAGATTTATGATATTGTGCATGAAGCACAGCGCCGCGGCATTGCCGCGGCAGTTGCAGGTAATACTGGATATGATGTTGATAAAGCAGCACGTGATTATATTACAGAACAAGGTTACGGTCAGTATTTTGGACACGGTATCGGTCACGGCATTGGTCTTGAAATTCACGAATTGTGTCAACCAGCTTTACCTTTTAGAACTACTAAATTGGTCAATAATATGGTTCATACCGTAGAACCAGGAATCTACTTGCCAGACAAGGGCGGTGTTAGAATCGAAGACGATATTTTGGTCCATGATCAAACGCCTGAAACTTTATCCACTTTGCCAAAGGATGAATTGATTTCCCTATAATAGCTATTTAATTTATCGTATTTATGGTAAAAACGCTTCAAGATTGGTAAGATAATAATTGTAGAAATGAGGGACTTAATATGACAATGATTTCAGTAAACGAATTCAAGAATGGCTTGACTATTCAATACAACAACGATTTATGGCGCATTGTTGAATTCCAACACGTAAAACCAGGTAAGGGTAGTGCCTTTGTACGTTCAAAGCTTAAGAGTTTGAGAACTGGTGCTGTACAAGAATATACTTTCCGTTCAACTGCTAAGGTTGAAACTGCAGACATTCAAACTAAATCAATGCAATACTTGTACAATGATGGCTCAAGTTATGTATTCATGGATACTTCTACTTACGATCAATTAGCAATTCCAAATGAACAAATTGGCGATGAAGCTAATTACTTATTGGAAAACATGATTGTTAACGTAGTTATGCACGAAGGTGAAACTTTAGGTATCCAATTGCCTAACACGGTTGATTTGAAGGTTGCTAAGACTGAACCTAACATCAAGGGTGATACTTCATCAGGTGGTGGTAAGCCAGCTACTATGGAAACTGGTTTAGTAGTTAACGTACCATTCTTCATTAACGAAGGTGACGTTTTAACTATTAACACTGCTGATGGTACTTACGTATCACGTGCAAATAAGTAGTTTATTTGAGGTAACAAAATGGCAGATAGTTCAAAAATTCTTTTAAGTGGTGAAGAAAACAGCGAGCAAATTAAAATTGATCCAAGTGTTCTAGAAGTTATTTTGGGTATTGCTGCAGAAAAAGTTGATGGTGTTGCCGGAATGCGCGGCAGTTTGAAATCAGGCTTAAACTGGGTTTTCGGTCGTGAAGATCATGGTAAGGGCGTAAATATTAGTGTTGATGACGATAATAAGCTAATTGCTGATATTTATGTTTATCTTGAAAGCGGCGTTAACGTTCCTAAGGTTGCAATGACGTTGCAAAAGAAGTTGAAGGCACAATTATTGCAAATGACTGATCTTGAGCTGAAGGCAATCAACGTTCATGTTGTCGGTTTAGTTTTCCCAGAAGATGAAAATACTGACCAGACTACATCAGAGCTGTTTCCGGAGGACGAAGAAGAAAAATAATGAACCAACACGAAAGTCGAAAAGTTGCTATGCAAGCCGTTTATTTGGCTAATCAGGAGCCAGATTTAACTGCCGAAGAAGTTGAAGCAAAAGTCGTTGCAACGCTTAATTTAAAACAGCTTTCTGCCTATTCTAAGAAGTTAATCGAAGGCGTACTAGAAGATCGCAAAAATTTACAGTCTGAACTAACTAGTCATTTGAAAAAGGGCTGGCGTCTTGAACGTGTAAGTCAAACTGTGGTAGCTATCATGGAAGTCGCTTTGTTTGAAATCAATCATAGTGATGAGATTGATGCTAAGGCAGCAGTTAACGAAGCTTTAAATTTATGTGACGAATTTGCTGAGCCTAAAGAGAAACCATTTATTAATGGGATGTTAGCAAACTTTGTTAAATAGCGATGAATAGCCGGCAGTTTTGCCGGTTATTTTTTTATAAAGGAGACAAAATTAATGGGAAAAATTCTTGATGGTAAAGCATTTGCAAATGAATTAGGACAAAATCTTAAAGAAAAGGTTAAGAATTTAAAAGAAAAAGGAATAACGCCACATTTTTGCGTAATAAATATTGGGGATGATCCTGCTAGCAAGATCTATGTCCGTACTAAAAAACGGCGTGCTAAAAAAATGGGCATCATTCAAGATATTTATCAAATGCCTGCTGATACTGAGCAAGCAGAAGCATTGGCTTTGATTGATAAATTAAATGCCGATCCAACGATTAATGGAGTAATGGTACAGTTACCAGCTCCAAAGCAAATTGATGCAGATGAGTTACTAGAGAGAATAGATCCTAATAAAGATGTTGATGGGTTAACGCCAGCTAACATTGGTCGTTTGTGGATGGAAGATCATTTTATTGAACCAGCTACTGCAGAAGGCATTATTGCTTTATTGAAACATTATCAAATTACGCTGGCTGGTAAGAGAGTTGTAGTTATTGGTCGAAGCAATATCGTAGGCAAACCAGTAGCGGCATTAATGTTAGAGGAAAATGCTACTGTTACTGTTTGCCATTTGTATACTAAAAATCTGGCTGAAATTACACGACAAGCCGATATAGTAGTTTCAGCAACAGGACAAGCATTTTTGGTAACTGCAGATATGGTTAAAGATGGGGCAGTGGTCGTTGATGTGGGCATGAATCATGTTAATGGCAAATTAGTCGGAGACGTTGACTTTGATAATGTTAAAGAAAAAGCCAGCTATATTACTCCGGTTCCTGGCGGTGTAGGTCCTCTTACAGTACAATTCTTAATGGAAGCAGTTGTTAAATTGACTAGGAGACAAAATGGCCGAGAATAAATATTTAACGGTTACTGATTTAAATTATTATATTACGCAAAAATTTAAGAATGATCCTTACCTGCATAAGGTCTTCTTACAAGGTGAATTGTCCAACTTCCGTTATCGGCGTAATTCGCACCAGTATTTTTCACTAAAAGATGAAAAATCTAAAATTAATGTGGTGATGTTCCGTTCCTTCTTTGATAAGGTGAAATTTAAACCAGAAGAAGGAATGAAGGTTTATGTGGTTGGGTATGTCAGCGTGTATGGCCCACAAGGATCATATCAGTTCTATGCTGAACAAATGGAACCGGCAGGATTAGGTGCCTTATATGAGCAATTGAAGCAGTTGCAGGCCAAATTAGCCAAAGAAGGTCTGTTTGATCCAGAGCATAAGAAGAAGTTGCCTCATTTTCCTGATCGAATTGCAGTAGTTACTAGTGCTTCTGGGGCAGTTATTCACGATATTATGGTTACAGCTAATCGGCGTTTCCCGCATGCTGAGATTGATTTGTATCCTGCGCAAGTCCAGGGTGATACTGCAGCGGATTCATTAGTGAGAGCAATGCGCCAGATTGCCGCTCAAGGCTACAAGTATGATGTCATGATCATCGGTCGTGGTGGTGGCTCACTAGAAGATTTGTGGCCATTCAATGAAGAAGAGGTTGTGCGGCAAGTTTACGCAATGCAGATGCCAGTAATTTCTTCAGTTGGTCATGAAACGGATACTACCTTGTGTGATTTGGTAGCCGATGCGCGTGCAGCAACACCAACTGCTGCAGCAGAATATGCTACGCCTAATACATTGGACGAAATTGCGCATATTAAGCAATTAACCAGCCAGTTGGTAGCTAGCATGCAAAATATTATTCGTTCGAAACGTGAGCGCTTAAGTCGGGTGCAGAATTCTGTCATCCTGCGCGAGCCGACTAGACTGTATGATCAGCAGATTCAACAAGTTGATCAGTTAAAACAAAGGCTGCAAAATAGTATGCAAAATCGGTTGACCCATTCTGTCCAAGGTTATCAACTGTTGAAGCAGCGTTTGTTTAGCGTTAGTCCAGATAAGAGAATCGACCAGATGCAGCAACAAGAGCATTTTTTACAGCAACGACTGATTGATAATATGCAGCACTATTTGAAAAATAAACGCAATAGTTTTACCCAAGTAATGCAGCAGTTGGATGACTATAGCCCTTTGAAGACGCTAGAGCGAGGTTTTGTTTATTCAACTGATGAACAAGGGAAAACCATTAGTTCTGTGAAACAAGTTCAAAAGGATGATCATTTGCGATTGCATTTTAAAGATGGACAAGTTGACGCAGTGGTTACAAAGGTAAAGGAAGAACAAAATGGCAGTGAAGAAAAATAATTTTGAAGAACAATTAACTAATTTGGAACAAATCGTGCAAAATTTGGAAAACGGAAATGTTCCGTTGGAAGATGCCCTAAAAGAATTTCAGGAGGGCGTAAAGATTAGCCGTGATTTAGAAAAGAAGCTCAACAGTGCTGAAGAAACTGTGGCTAAGTTGATTGATAGTGACGGCACAGAACACAAATTAGATCCAAATAACGCATCAGCACCAGAGGAATAAATATGACAGCATTTACTTATTTTAAAGATGAATGGACCCCAGTAATTGATGATTATCTGGCTAAGCATTTGGCTAGTGAGGTTGAAGATCAAAAGATCAGTCAGATTATGGCCTACTCAGTGATGGCTGGCGGCAAGCGCTTGCGTCCGTTATTGTTTTTAGCTACGTTAAATGCTTTAGGCAGAAAGATTGAAGAACCTGAAATTAGGATTGCCTGCGGGATTGAACTGATTCACACTTATTCCTTGATTCATGATGACCTGCCTGCCATGGATAACGATGACTATCGGCGCGGTAAGCTGACTAGCCACAAAAAATGGGGTGAGGCTGAGGCAATTTTAGCTGGGGATGCGCTCTTGCCGATGGGAATTCAATGGATTGCGGAAGGCAGTAAGTCGGCGAAATTGGTAGATTTAATTACCAAAGCAGTTGGCCCTAATGGGATGGTTGGCGGTCAATATTTGGATATTGATTCAACTAACAATGCTAGTGTTGCGGGTGATGCCAAGTTTATCAATAAGATGGAATGGCTGAAGACCGGTTGCTTAATTCAGGCTAGCGTTGAGATGGCTGCAGTTTATGCAGGAGCTAGTGATATTGAACAGGTAAAATTAGTCGATTTTGCCAAAATTTTTGGTCGTTCATACCAAATCTATGACGACTTGGTTGATGTCGTTGAAACTAGTGCAGAAGCTGGTAAGGCAACCCACAAAGATCAAGCTGAAGGTAAAAACAATACTTTGACTTTATTGGGAATTGACCAAAGCCGCAAAGAATTAACTGATTTGATCAAGCAGGCACAAGATGATTTGCATGGGCTCAAAGGCGAAGTACTTGCTGGCTTCTTAGATCTTTATCAAAAGGTGTTATAAATGGCAAAACAAAGAGCAGATATTTTATTAGCAGAACAAGGAATTTTTCATTCTCGTTCAGCTGCCCAAAGAGCGATTATGGCGGGGCTGGTTTCTGATCACAATCATCAACGAATTGATAAGAGCGGGACTAAGTTTCCTGAAGGGGAAAAGTTTTACGTGAAAGATGATGGTAAGAAATATGTTTCGCGTGGCGGCTTTAAACTGGAAAAAGCTCTTAAGGTCTTTGACATTGATTTAACAAATAAAATTTGTTTAGATATTGGTGCATCAACTGGCGGTTTTACTGATGTTGCTTTACAAAACGGTGCTCAGATGGTCTATGCCTTGGATGTTGGCTACAACCAGTTAGCTTGGCAATTGCGGGACGACCCGCGTGTAGTGGTGATGGAAAAGCAGAATTTCCGCTATTCGAAGCCGGAAGATTTTGATCAAGGACTGCCAGATTTTGCAATGACCGATGTGTCCTTTATCTCGTTAGATTTGATCATGGCACCGATGTATGCAATTTTGAAGAATCAATGTGATGCCGTTTGTTTGATTAAACCACAATTTGAAGCTGGCCCTGAGAATGTCGGTAAACACGGTATTGTTCATGATCATGAAGTGCACAAGGCGGTAATCGAGCACACCATGCAAAAGGCATTGGAGATCGGCTTCAATGTTTTAGGCGTTGATTATTCACCAATTAAAGGTGGCAAAGGCAATATTGAATTTTTGATTCATTTACAAAAAGACGAAGCAAATGGTGGCCGCAACTTATGGCAAGGGAGCCCAGCTGAAGTGGTTGAGCGCGCCGTAAGTGGTCTATAGGAGTGAAGCTATGCTAGTTGAGCTAGATATCAAAAACTTTGCAATTATTAAAAGCTTAAAGGTTCGTTTTCAAGAAAAAATGACGGTAATCATCGGTGAAACTGGTGCTGGTAAGTCAATTATTATTGATGCTGTTTCATTACTGATGGGTAGTCGCGGTCAAAAAGAAATGATTCGTTCGGGTGAGTCCAAGGCGATTATTACTGGCTTGTTTGAATTGGATGATCAAAAAGAAAAGATCGCGGAATTGTGTGATCAATATGGTTTGCCGCACGATGACGATCAGCTGGTGATTAGTCGTGAATTAGCTGTCAAGGGCAGAAATGTAGTCCGGATTAACGGGCAATTGACGACGATTAATGTTTTGCGCGAGATTGGTAGCTATTTGGTTGATATTCACGGCCAGCATGATCAGCAAATTTTGATGGATCAGGACCGGCAGATTGACCTAGTTGATAATTATGCCCCTGCTTCTTTTAAGGCAGATTTAGCCACTTATCAAACTGATTATGCTCAATGGCAAAAGCTAACCAGTCAATTGCGGCACCTGCGTCAAGATGCCCAAGAATTAGCTCAGAAGCAAGATATTCTGCAGTTTCAGAATAATGAATTGGAAGCAGCCGACCTTGAGGATCCACAAGAAGATGAGAAACTTGAGGAAGAATATAACGAACTAAATAATTATCAAAAAATTGCGGATACGGCGAATTACTTCATGCAATTGTATGATGACGATGAGCATGGAATTGCGACTTTATTGGGGGATGCCCAGAATGCTGCAACTGATTTAACTGAATTTGGTTCCAAGTTCAAGGATTTTGCCAAAACAGTTGATGATGGTGTTTACGCCTTAAATGATGCTCGTAGTGAATTGTCTAACTTGATGGATGCGATGGACTTCGATGAGGAACGTTTTCAATACGTGACTAACCGCTTGGATACCTTGAATTCATTGAAAAAGAAGTATGGCCCAACCTTGGCTGATGTGTTTGCTTTTTATCAAAAAGTACAAAAAGAACTCAGTCAATTTGAAACAGGCGGCCTTGATGAGGAAAAATTGCAAGCAGAAGTTGCCAAGATTGAAGAAAGAATGACCCAAGAAGCTAGAGATCTGCATTTAATACGCGAAAAAGTGGCTCATTCTCTGGAAGAGCAGATTAAGCAAGAGTTAGCTGATCTCTACATGGAAAAAGCTCGCTTTTCTATTAATTTTGATGAAACAAAGACATTTACCGATAAGGGAACTGATGCGATTGTTTTCTTAATTGCACCTAATCCAGGTGAAGATTTAATGCCATTAGTTAAAATTGTTTCTGGTGGTGAACAATCAAGATTGATCTTAGCTTTGAAGGCAATCTTCAGCCGAGTTGAACCAGTGGGTACCATGATTTTTGACGAAATTGATACGGGAGTTTCTGGCCGAGTATCGGCTGCTATCGGGAAAAAGATGCACTCAATCGGTCGCAACAAGCAGGTAATTGCAATTACGCACTCACCGCAAGTGGCTGCCGCGGGTGATCAACGCTACTTGGTAGCTAAGCAAGTAAAAGATGGTTCAACCTTTACTCAAATAGGCCCACTTAGCAAGGAAGAAACCATTACAGCGATTGCACAGATGATGGCTGGACAAGATGTAACCGATGCAGCAAAGAAGAATGCTGCAGATTTGATTAAGAGTATTAAAGATGACTAGTATTAGTAAATTTTGGCGTGATTTTTGTGTAGAACATCAAGTAAGTCCTACAGCATTAGAAGGTGCTTTTGCTTTTGGAGCTAATAGCCGGGATGCAGATATTCTTAGTGATTTGGTCAAAAGTGGAATTAAGACGGCAACGACTAGCCTGTATTCTGCGCAAGAAGATGTACCGGTTGTAGGGATGTACGCAATTGTTTTAAATGGACGAAATGAACCAGTTTGTGTGATTCAAAATAAGACTGTTGAGATTATGCCATTTAAAAATGTCTCAGCTGAGCATGCCTATTTAGAAGGCGAGGGCGATCGCTCATATGAATCTTGGCGTAAAGTACACGAGAAATTTTTTGCGCGCGAATGTCAAGAACTGGGACGAGAGTTCACAGATGAAACTGAAGTAGTGTGTGAGACATTCGAGAAAATAATTTAGTAAAGGAGCAGACGATTTTGTCTGTTTTTTTGTATGCAAAGAGAAAACTTGAAAAAGAAACAATTTTAGTGCAAACTAGAAATATTACAAGTTAAGAGGAGTTCAGCATGGCAGATAAAGGTTTATTACTTGTGCTTTCTGGTCCTTCCGGCGTTGGTAAAGGAACTGTTAAAAGCGCGATTGTTGAAAACAAAGTCTTTCCATTTGAATATTCAGTTTCAATGACTACGCGTCAACCGCGACCAGGTGAGGTTAATGGCCAAGATTATTTTTTTGTTAGTGAAGATCGCTTTCAAGAGGCTATTAAAAATGGTGAGTTGTTAGAATATAATAAATATGTCGGTCACTATTATGGTACACCTCTTGCACCAGTGAAGAAGATGCTTCATGATGGCAAAGATGTTTTACTTGAGATTGATGTTAATGGGGCACAAAAAGTACGTGAAAAGATGCCCGATGGCGTGTTTATCTTTTTAACCCCACCAGATCTACATACGTTACATTTGCGTTTGGAACACCGTGGCACCGAGTCAGAAGATGTAATTCGTGGTCGAATTAAGCAAGCGCGCAATGAAATTTTGGAGATGGAAGACTATGATTATGCAGTAGTTAATGATACAGTAGCTAATGCAGTTGATCATATTAAAGCGATCGTCGATGCAGAACATGTCAGTGTTAAACGTGTAATTGATGACTATCGTAAGATGGTCAAGGAGGATTAATTATTATGAGAATTACTTACCCATCAATTGATAAATTATTGTCACGTGTTGATTCACGCTATTCATTATCTGTTCTTGCCGCTAAGAGAGCACATGAACTTGAAGCTGGTGATCCACCAACTTTGGAACATTTTAAGTGTGATAAGGCTGTTGGTAAGGCACTTGAAGAAATTGCTGCTGGTAAAGTTACTGTTGACCCAGCTCATGCCGAGGTTAACCTCGAAGATTAATTTATTGACCTTCATCCTTTGGGGTGAAGGTCTTTTTTACAGGTGATTAAATGATTGCTCAGGTTATTGTTGATGTAGCTGCACGGCAAACAGACCGTATTTTTGAATATCATATTCCAACAGAATTAGAAAAGGATATTGCGATTGGATCAAGAGTAGTTGTTCCATTTGGTCCTCGTAAAGTGCAAGGTTTTGTGGTGGGGATCACTGATCAAAGTGAATTTAAAGGTAAACTTAAGGATTTGCTAGTTGTGGTAGATGAGATGCCACCGCTTACGCCAGAGTTGGTAAAGTTATCTGCTGATTTAGCAAAAAATATTTTTTCTTACCGAATTAAAATTTTACAAGCGATGCTACCTTGGGTAATGCGAGCAAATTATCGCAAATTGCTAGTGCCAGCTAATGATAGAGCTGCCAAAATGCCGCTGTTTCAGGGTGATCCAATTGATTTAAATAAAATTACGGATCTGGCGGAGATTAAGCAATTCCGCAAATTATTGCAAGATGATCAAGCAAAGATTGAGTATGTGGTAGAAAATCGAGCCAAGAAGAAAAAAGAAAATCAATATGAACTAGCATTAAAAAAAGAGGAATATCCCAAAATTTACAATACTTTACGTCAAAATGCGGTAAAGCAAAAAAAGTTATTGATGGATATCATTGATAATGCAGCGGATTATCCCAAAAGCCAAAGCCAGCTAGAAAAACAGCTTGGATTGACGGCGGCGAGTTTGAATTCTGCGATTACCAAAGGTTGGTTGAATAAAAAAAGTGTTGAGGTTTATCGCGATCCGTTATCCGGATTTGATGACGGAGAACATAAAACAGCGGTTACCTTAAATGGTGAGCAGCAAGGTGCTTTGAACCAGATCACCCAAGCAATTGAACAGCGCCAGGCTGAGACTTTTTTGTTGGAAGGGATTACTGGTAGCGGGAAGACTGAAGTGTATTTACACGCTATTAGCAAGGCTCTTAAACAGGGGCGAAATGCATTAATGCTGGTGCCAGAAATTTCCTTGACGCCGCAAATTGTTCGTCAGGTTAAGGCACGTTTTGGTCAAGAGGTAGCCGTTTTACATAGTGCCCTATCTGAGGGAGAAAAATATGATGAGTGGCGCCGAATTCGTCGTGGCGAGACTAAGGTGGTCGTTGGCGCTCGGAGTGCAGTTTTTGCTCCACTAGATAATATTGGTTTAATCGTGATCGATGAGGAACATGAGTCTTCATATAAGCAAGAAACCGATCCACGTTATAATGCACGTGATGTGGCTATTTGGCGTAGTAAATTTCATAATTGTCCGTTGGTTTTAGGAAGTGCAACACCATCGTTGAGTAGCCGTGCACGCGCCCAAAAAAATGTCTATCATCTTTTACGGTTAACTGAAAGGGCTAATCAAAAGAAATTGCCTAAAGTTAATTTGATTGATCTAAAGCACGTGCAGTTTGCTGGTGGTCAATTTGATTTATCTGTTGAGCTAGTAGATGCAATAAAAAAGCGTTTGGCAAAAAAAGAGCAGGTTATTTTAATGCTCAATCGACGTGGTTTTGCTAATTTTATGCTTTGCCGTGAATGTGGTTTTGTATTAAAATGTCCTAACTGTGATGTTTCTTTAAATTTGCATAAGGATACTAACAGTATGCAATGTCACTATTGTGGTCATACTGAGCCAGTGCCCACACGTTGTCCTAATTGCCCAAGCTCGCAAATTCGTTTTTTAGGTGCAGGTACACAGAAGGTACAAGAAGAATTAGAAGAGCTTCTGCCTGGTGCACGAATCTTGCGGATGGACATTGATACAACTAGAAGAAAGGGTAGCTATAAGAAAATTCTAGATGCCTTTGGTGCTCATGAAGCTGATATTTTGTTAGGTACGCAAATGATTGCTAAAGGATTAGATTTCCCTAATGTAACTTTAGTTGGAGTAATCAATGCCGATACAGGATTATGGCTTTCTGACTATAATGCTTCTGAAAAGACTTTTGAATTATTAACTCAGGTAGCTGGCCGTGCAGGTCGTGCTGATAAGGAAGGAGAAGTCTTAATTCAAACTTATAATCCAGAGCATTATGCTATTCAACTAGCTCAAACTCAGGACTACGAACGATTTTATGGCTATGAGATGAATATGCGGCATGCTGGTAACTATCCACCATATTTTTATACCGTGCTGATTTCCATTGCTGCTAAAAAAGAACAGAATGCAGCTCGTGAGGCTTTTAGGATTAAGAGGTATTTGAATGAGCACTTGCATGAGCCAACGATTATTTTGGGACCAACGCCAAGTGCAATTTCTCGTGTAAAAAATCAATATTATTATCAAATACTGGTAAAATATAAAAAAGAACCAAATTTAAATGAATTATTACACCATGTTCAAGATTCCGCACAGGAAGCTAAGAAATATGGTTTAAGTATTTTTATTGATAATGAACCAGAGAGAATTATGTAAGGGGATGCTTTAATGACATCAATAATATTTATGGGAACACCGGAATTTTCAGTTCCAGTACTTGAAGGGTTAATTGATGAAGGCTATGAGATTAAAGCCGTGGTCACTCAACCTGATAAAAAGGTAGGACGTAAGCAGAAAATTACTAAGTCACCAGCCAAGATCGCAGCAGAAAAGCATGATTTGCCAATCTTTCAACCGGTTAAGTTGTCTGGATCAGACGAAATGCAGAAATTAATTGATATGCATGCAGATTTGATTGTAACTGCAGCATATGGGCAATTTTTACCAACTAAGTTTTTGAATTCGGTTAAAATTGCGGCAGTTAATGTTCACGGCTCACTTTTGCCTAAATACCGTGGCGGTGCACCAATTCAATATTCACTAATTAACGGTGATAAAGAAACTGGAATTACCATTATGGAAATGGTTAAGAAGATGGATGCTGGTGATATTTATGCTCAAGAAGCAATTAAGATTGAGCCTGATGATAACGCTGGCACTTTATTTAGTAAATTATCAATTGTTGGGCGGGACTTATTGCTTAAGACTTTACCAGCAATTATTGATGGCTCAATTAAAAAGGTTCCACAGGATCCAGAAAAGGTCGTCTTTTCACCTAACATCACTAAAGAACAAGAAAAGCTTAATGTTGATATGACAGCAGAAGAGGCCAACGATATGATTCGTGCTTTGAATCCAGATCCTGGTGCTTATTTGATGATTGAAGGCAAACGTTTCAAGATCTGGAAGGCAGAAGTTGCATCTGATTCATCAAGTTTAAATGCCGGCTCTGTTGTTGCTAACAAAGGACGTTTTGCCATTAGTTTTGCTGATAATTCAGTACTTAACTTACTTGAAGTTCAACCAAGTGGCAAAAAGAGAATGGACATCAAGAGCTTTTTAAATGGTCAAGGTAGTAAGTTTGTCCCAGGTGAAGAAATTGTCGATCGATAAGAGTGCACGTGCAGTCAGCTTAGAGACATTGATCAAGGTCTTAGATCAAGGCTCCTATTCTAATATTAGTTTGAATAACAGCTTAAAGCACTCTAACTTGTCAATTGCAGACCAAAATTTAGCTACTAATATTGTTTATGGCACGATTCAGTATCGATTGTTTTTAGAATATCAGTTAAAAGGCTTAGTTAGGACAAAACTGACCGAAAAATATATTAAGCCATTATTGTTAATGTCACTTTACCAGTTGATTTTTTTGGATAAAGTGCCTGATCGTGCTGTACTTGATGAGGCTAATAAACTTGCTAAGCAATATGGCAGGCGACATTCAGCTGGCTTTCGGTTGGTAAATGGGATTTTGCGTTCGTTTACTAGGCGCGGGGTGATTTTACCAGCTGAAAATAATCCAGTTAAATATTTAAGTGTCAAAGAGAGCGTACCTGAATGGTTAGTTCAATATTTAATTGATAACTGGGGCCTAGACAAGGCAGAATCAGTTTTAAACAGTATTAATGAGCCAGCTAAAAACAGTGTACGTATTTCAAAATTGGCAGATAAAGAGCAAGTTTTTGCCCAGTTAGAGCGGGATAACTATCAACCACAATGGTCTAAGTTATCAAGCGATGATGTGATTTTGAGTCACGGTGGCATTAGCGAAAGTAATTTGTTTGAAGAAGGCAAGTTAACAATTCAAGATGAGGCTGCCAGTTTAGTTGTAGAGGCTTTTGACTTTGAACAAGATGAGCATGTGCTTGATGCTTGTTCTGCTCCCGGTGGGAAAACCGTGCAAATTGCCGAAAGCATTGTTAATGGTGATGTGACTGCCTTAGATATTCATGATAAAAAATTACGTTTAGTACGAGATAATGCCCAGAGAATGCACGTTGCAAATAAGGTAAAGACTAAGGCATGTGATGCACGTAAGGCTACAGAGATTTTTGCGGCGGGTGAATTTACAAAAATTTTAGTCGATGCCCCTTGTTCTGGGCTTGGATTATTGCGTCGTAAGCCTGAAATTCGCTATACTAAGAGACAACAGGACTTACAAATTTACAAAAAATTCAATTGGCAATCTTAACTGCAGTAAGTTCACTCTTAAAAAAGAATGGCGAGTTGGTTTATTCAACTTGCTCAGTTTCAATGGAAGAAAATGAAGAGGTAGTTAAGAAGTTTTTGCAAGCACATCCTGACTTTGAACTAGTTCCATTTAAGTTAACTAAACTTGAATCAAAGACAGGGATGTTGAAAATAATGCCTGATCTAGATGGCAATGATGGATTTTTCATTGCTAAATTTAAGTTACGAGGTTAGATTTTTGATTGAAACAGCATACGCTTCGAGTATTGGTAAGGTACGGAAAAGCAATCAAGATTTTGTAAAAGTTTTTAAAAATCAAAAGGGAATTGTCTTAGCAATTGTCTGTGATGGTATGGGCGGCCATCAAGGTGGTGACGTTGCTTCAACAATGGCAGTCACCCATTTAGGACATAATTTTAGTATGACTGACTTTGCAGATGCTAATCTTGCTCATAAATGGCTTGATGTGCAATTAAATTCTGAAAATGAAACAATTTTAAAGACTGCTGATAAGTTTCCTGACTTGAATGGAATGGGGACAACGATTGTATTGGCGTTTGCATTTGATAAAAATGCCTTAATTGCTCATTTAGGTGATTCTCGGGCTTATAGTTATTCTGAAGGTAAATTTGTCCAATTAACTGAAGATCATTCTTTGGTTAACGAATTAGTTAAGATGGGTCAGATTACTAAAGAACAAGCTAAACACCATCCCCAGAAAAATATTATTACGCAAGCATTAGGCGTCTCAAGTACGATTGATCCTGAATTTGATGAGATCAAGATGGGGGGAAACGACATTATTTTGCTCTGTACTGATGGCCTAACCAATTCAATTAGCGATCCACAAATCCAACAAATTTTGGCAACTAAGGAGCTTAGCTTAGGAGAACGTTGTAATAAATTGATTAGTGAGGCCAATCGATTAGGTGGTGGTGATAATATTACTGTCTGCCTAATTTGGAACAAGGAGGACGAGAGCAGTGATCGATAAAGGTTATCTGCTTGGGGAACGTTACCGCATCATCGATACCTTAGGTGAAGGCGGAATGGCCAATGTCTATCTAGCGGAAGATATTATCCTGCAACGTAAGGTGGCAGTTAAAATTTTACGCCTTGATTTGCAGAATGAACCGCAAACCCAAGCTCGTTTTCAAAGAGAGGCATTAGCTACAAGTGAATTAAGTCATCCTAATATTGTTTCTGTACTTGATGTAGGTACCGATCATGGTTTGCCATACATGGTAATGGAGTATGTTGATGGTCCTAATCTAAAAGAATATATTCAAAAAAATTCACCTTTGGATTTAAATGAAATTATTCGAATTATGGATCAGATATTGAGTGCAGTTGCATTAGCTCATAAGCACAATGTTATTCATCGTGATCTAAAACCACAGAATATTTTGATGGATAAGCGCGGCAATATTAAAATAGCTGATTTCGGAATTGCCGTTGCTTTGAATCAAAGCTCGATTACACAAACTAATTCAGTAATGGGTTCAGTTCATTATATGTCTCCTGAGCAAACGCGTGGCGGAATGGTTACTAAACAATCTGACATCTATTCCTTGGGAATAATTTTATATGAATTGATCACAGGAACTGTTCCGTTTAACGGTGATACACCAGTGGCAATTGCACTGAAGCATGCGCAAGAACCAATTCCTTCAATTCGCAAGAAAGATTCAAGTGTACCACAGGCGCTGGAAAATGTTGTTTTAAAGGCAACCGCGAAAGATCCACGAGATAGATATGCTACAGCTCAGGAAATGAAAGCAGATTTGGATAGTAGCTTGGATCCTGAACGGGCAGATGAACCGGCTTTTGTACCATATCATGGTAATAACGATGATAAAACAATTGTATTGCCCGGATTTAAGCCACAAAAGGAAGAAAAAGAAGTGGTGGAGCCAGCAAAAACCGAATCAGTAGAATCAAGCAAGCCAGTAAAGAAAAAGACTTTTTTACAGAATGTCAAAAGTCACAAATGGTGGTGGCTGATCTCAATTATTGCCGCGGGTTTAATCATTTTTATGATGATTTTCGCTTTAAGTGGTACTGGAAATAAACGACAGGATGTTAATATTCCTGATGTAACTAATATTGCAGAAAAAGCAGCTGAGAGTAAACTTGAAGCAGCAGGCTTACAGGTTGGAAAAATTATTAGGCGACAATCAGATGATATAAAAAAAGGCCGGGTTATTGCGACAAAACCAACTGCAGGCAATAGTCTAGAGCGGGGAAAGAGCGTTGATTTAATTGTTTCCAGCGGTTCTAGCATGGTTAAAGTTCCTGATATGGTTGGGAAGAACTATGCCGAAGCGGCAGAAAAATTAGAAAATATGGGCTTTGATGTAGTTAGAGAGGACCAATATTCTAATAAAGTTGACGAAAATCAAGTTATTTCTCAAAGCATTGCTGCAGGTGTAGAGGTTAAGCCGACGCAGACTACAATTACGTTGATAGTTTCACGTGGCAAGCAGGCTAGATCACATTCAAATATGGTTACCTTGAAAGACTTAAGTAATTATTCTTTGAAGAGTGCTCAAGACTATGCCAAAGAACATGGCCTGACTTTACAAATCAATCAAGAATATTCTGATGATGTTGAGAAGGGCTTAGTAATTTCGATGGAGCCAGGTCCGGGTACTAAGGTTGAGCGTGGTTCAACTGTTACCATCAAGGTCTCGAAAGGTCCAAAGGAAGACAAGGAAACTACTGTAACTAAGACCTTTACCGTTGACTATGTTGGTGATGATCTTTCTAAGAGTGAGAAGCCTGATAATGATAAAGGAAGCAATAACTCTGAGTCAGAATCCGTTAATGGCAAGGGTGATCATGTCCAGATCTATATTAAGGATGATGATCATTCCCTGAACAATATTTATCGTGACTTGTATATTAAGCATGATATGAGTTTCTCGATTCCATTTAACATTAGAGAAGGTAGTGGACAATTAAAGGTTGTTCGCAATGGCGATACAGTTTTGAATGAAAAGGTGACTAAATAAATGAAACTAGCGCAAGGAACCGTCGTTGGTTTGATTGCTGGTTATTATGATGTAGAAACCGCTGCGGGTATCGTGAGAACGCGTGCTCGCGGCGTTTTTCGTCAAAAAAAGCAAAAACCGGCAGTTGGCGATCATGTGGAAATTCAGATAGATGATAAAGGAATGAGCTATCTGGTGAAAATTTTGCCGCGGATTAATCGAATTGGGCGACCAGCAGTTGCTAATGTAAGTCATGTTTTGTTAGTAATTTCTGCAGTAGAACCGGATTTTTCTGTAGAGCTGTTAGATCGTTTTTTGACTTTCTTTTCTTGGCAAAAAGTTGGTGTAACAATTTACTTGTCTAAAGCAGATTTGCTATCAGAAGCAAAGTTAAACACAATCAAGCAAGCTTTAGCATATTATCAAAAAATAGGTTATCCTGTTTTCACCGATTATCATGAAATGCAAATTCAGATTCCTAAAATGATCGAAAAAAATCAAATTTGGACTTTAGCAGGACAGTCAGGTGCTGGTAAGTCAACTTTGCTTAACCATTTAAAAAAAGATGCTAATCAAGCGACTGGTGCGATCTCAACTAGCTTGAATCGTGGGAAACATACTACTAGAAAGGTCGAACTTTTTAAGTTAGGCGCGGGCTTTTTAGCAGATACGCCAGGTTTTTCGTCAATTGATTTTACACCAATCATGTTGAATGAGTTATGTAATTACTTTGTTGAGTTTAAAAAGGCAAGTATTCACTGTAAATTCCGCGGATGTCAGCATTTGCAGGAGCCAGGCTGTGAAGTAAAGAAGTTACTTGAAGCCGGAGAAATTCTGGCAAGTAGATATGAAGATTATTTGGCTATGCGGACTGAGATTAGTGAAGGTCGCATACCGGAATATTTAAAATAGAGGTAATAGCTGATGATGATTGCACCCTCAATTTTGAACGCAAATAATATTTATCTTAAAAATGATATTGAAAATGCAGTCCAGGCCGGAATCAGCCGTTTTCATATTGATATTATGGATGGACATTTTGTGCCTAATTTATCTTTTGGACCGCAACTAATCAAAGATTTCAAGCGTGAATTTCCGATGACAGATGCTGAAATTCACTTAATGAGTGATGCCCCAGATAAGTTGGTACCAGCTTTTGTTAGTGCAGGAGCAGATTTGGTCGAACTACACTATGAAGCAATGGACAAGCCTAAGTTATATTATTGGTTTGATTATTTAGCTTCTAATGGCGTTGATGCTGCTTTGGCAATTAGTCCAGATACACCAGTTGAAGTGGTTGAACCGTATTTGCCATTACTGAAACAAGTATTAGTAATGACGGTCAAGCCGGGATTTGGTGGACAGAGTTTTCTTCCTGAATCAGTTAGTCGAATTAAGTCAGTTAGAGAGATTGTCGGCTCTGATTTTGATATTGAGGTCGACGGCGGTATTAATGATCAGACTATTAAATTAGCTGAAAATGCTGGCGCTAATATATTTGTTGTTGGTTCATACTTGTATGAAAATGGTGATGTTGGCAGTCAAGTACATAAATTAGAAAAGATTATTAAGTAATGAAAGCATATGCATTGTTGGGCGGTCCAACTGAATTGTGGCCTGAAGATATTGAAGAAAAGTTGGCTCAAGCTGATTTAGTTATTGGGGTTGATCGCGGTGCCTTGTTTTTAGAAGAACTGGGAATAATACCTGATGTGGCAGTAGGTGACTTTGATTCTTTACACGAAAATGACTTAAGCCAAATAGAAAGTAATGTTCAAGACATTCGTTATTCTAATCCTGTCAAGGATTGGACTGATTCTGAGCTAATGTTGCAGATTGCTTTTGAAGATTATCATGTGGATGAATTAGTGATTTTTGGTGCTACAGGTGGAAGATTGGATCATTTTTTGATCAATCTATTAATGTTGCTAAATCCTGAAATGAGATTATATGCGAAAAAAGTAACGTTGATTGACCAACAAAATATAATTTGCTTTTTTAATGCAGGCACGCATGTTGTTGAAAAAAGAAAAAATTACTCTTATATTGGTTTTGCAGCTTTAACAGCAATCGAAGATTTTAATATTATCGGTGCAAGATATGAGTTGAAGCACTATTCTGGGAACTATCCTCGTGTTTTTTCATCAAATGAATTTTTGCCTAATAGTAATGAATTCAGGATTAGCTTGCAAAATGGTATGATTGCAGCAATTTATTCTAAAGATATTAATCGTTTTCATGATTTATAGGTTAAAATAGAACTATAGAAAAGAAACAAGGGAATTCAAATGAAATATATTGACTTTGAAAAAGATATTGCTGGTTTCGAAAACGGTCGCTACGAAGCAAGACTTGACCGTGCAAAATAAAATGTAGAAGACTACATGCATAAGAACCACGTTCACATTTTTGATAAAAAGAAGAAGGAAGTAGCTACTATCCAATGGCTTAGTTAGAAATGTAACTTATCAAGATTTGGGCTTGCCAACTAAGTTGGGTGAAATGATTACTGAGTATGCATACACGCCAATTGATGAAAGAATGGCCGACGAAATTCCTGATGACGATAAGCATCACAATATTATGAAGTAAAGTAAAACGGTAAGAAGACAAAATAAAATGGTCTTCTTACCGTTTTTTATATAAATCATTAAAATAAGTAAAAAAATAAGCTTGCAAGATCAGTGATCTAACAAGCTCTTGGTCTATTAGGCACGAGTAACTTTACCAGACTTTAAAGCCTTGGTTGAAACCCATACGCGCTTTGGCTTACCGTCAACAAGAATGCGAACTTTTTGAAGGTTTGGCTTCCAAGCACGACGAGTTGAGTTCAATGAGTGTGAACGTTTGTTACCGAATGTAGTCTTCTTACCTGTTACGTAATCTTTTGCCATTTGCTAAACCTCCTTTATTTGTGATGTCATACTTAATTAGATTATCATATGTTTTCGCGCAATTCAATACTAAAAGGATTTTTTCAGGTGTATTTTAATTATTGATTATGTCGTTACTATGATAAAATAATAAACGTATATATAGATAATAAGACGGAGGACGAAACATGGCTGTTAAGATCAAGACAAAAGATGGTTTGATTGATATTTCAAACGGTGTAATCGCAACTGTTGTTGGTGGCGCAGCTACGTCTAACTATGGCGTTGTAGGTATGGCATCAAAGAATGCCATTCGCGATGGATTTGACGGGATTCTTAATCGTGCCAATTATAAGCGCGGTGTTGTTGTCAAGTCAGAAGATAACGAAATTACGGTTGATGTGTACATTATTGTTGGCTATGGTTTGAAGATTTCTGAAGTAAGTAAGAATGTTCAAGATAGTGTTAAGTTCAATTTGAAGAATCAATTAGGAATAGACACTAAGGCCGTTAATGTCATTGTACAAAGCGTTAAGGTACTTGACGAATAACACAAGCGGAGGTTTTAAATAGTGGTTTTAAATGAGATAGATAGTAAGCAATTTAGAGATATGGTACGTGTTGCCACTCATCGAATTGGTAAAAATGCGGAGTTTGTTAACTCTTTGAATGTTTTCCCAGTTCCTGATGGTGATACTGGTACTAATATGAACTTAACCATTGAAAGTGGTGCTAAGGCTGTTTCGGAAAATCCAAGTACTAGTGTTAGTGATTTAACTGAAAGCTTGGCTAAAGGTATGCTAATGGGTGCCCGTGGTAACAGTGGGGTTATCACTTCACAATTATTCCGTGGCTTTTACAAGGCTACCCAAGGGATGAAGACCTTAACTGCACAGGAATTAGCAAATGCTTTTTCAAATGGTGTTGCTACTGCTTATAAGGCTGTAATGAAGCCAGTTGAAGGTACTATTCTTACTGTAGCTCGTGTTGCTGCACAAGCCGGTGCTACTAAGGCCAATGACACCGACGATGTAACTGAAGTAATGAAAGCTGTAGTTGAAGGTGCTAAGAAGGCTCTTAAGTCAACTCCAGATTTATTGCCTGTTTTGAAGCAAGTTGGTGTAGTTGACTCAGGTGGTCAAGGCCTTTTGTTTATCTATGAAGGCTTTTTGGAAGGCTTAATGGGTGAAAACTTTGCAGATCAATATCAACCTGACGAAAATGAAATGGATGAAATGATCAATGCAATGCACCACCAATCTTCAGTTCAAAGCCAATTGGCTACTCAAGATATTAAAAATGGTTACTGTACTGAAATCATGGTTGATCTTGATGCCGATGTGCCAAATAAAAAGAAGTTTGATTTGGAAGAATTTAGAAAGCACTTGTCTGGCTTGGGCGATTCATTATTAGCTGTTTCTGATGGTGAAATTGCTAAGGTTCACGTTCATACTGAACACCCTGGTGATGTTTTCCAATACGGTAGTCAGTTTGGTCAATTAGGCAAGATCAAGATTGATAACATGAGAATCCAACACGAAAGCATCGTTGACCAAGATGAAGAACAACAAGAAGCAGTTGATTTTGCAGTGATCGCAGTTGCTTCAGGTAACGGTATTCGTAAGTTGTTTGAAAGTGAAGGGGTAAATCGTATTATCTCGGGTGGGCAAACGATGAACCCATCAACTCAAGACTTTATTGATGCAATCAAGAAGTCTGGTGCGAAGAAAGCTATTGTCTTGCCAAACAACGGTAATATTGTTATGGCTGCTAAGCAGGCTGCTGAAGTTAGTGATATTCCGGTTGGTATTGTACCAACTAAGACTATTTCTCAGGGTTTAACCGCAATGCTTTCATTCAATCCAGATGCATCTGTTGATGAAAATGTGGAAGCTATGACAGAGGACTTAGATACGGTTGTTTCAGGTGAAGTTACTCAAGCTACCCGTGATACTGAAATCGATGAAGTAGAAATTCATAAGAATGACTACTTGGGAATTGTTGATGGCAAGATTAAGGTTGACAATGCTGATTTAATTAAGACTACTGTTGATATGATTGAAAAGATGCTGGATGAAGATTCAGAAATTATCACAATTATGTTTGGCCGTGATGCTAGTGAAGAGCAAGCACAAGAAGTAGTTGAACAACTTGAAGCCAAACATGATGATCTTGAATTTGAAATTCATGATGGTGGTCAACCTGTATATCACTTCTTAGTATCAGTTGAATAACAATGATTGATAATGCATTATTTGCTCCTGTCACAGACTTAAAGGGTGTAGGGACAAAGACTACAGCTGCATTAGGAAGCTTAGGCATCTATAGTATTTATGATTTGCTTTTTTACTTTCCTTTTCGTTATGACGAATTACAAACATTACCGTTAGATCAAATCATGGATGGTCAAAAAGTAATGCTAAAGGGAATAGTAGCCACTGAAGCGTTTGTTAGTCGTTTTGGCTATAAGAAAACGCGCTTAAGTTTCAAGATGAGAATTGACCATGATGTAATCATGGTCAATTTTTTTAATCAGCCGTGGTTAAAAAATAAAATTGAGATCGGACAAGAAGTAGCTATTTATGGTAAATACAATGTTGCCCGGCAAAGTTTAACGGCCTTTAAATTCGTAGCAGCCAAAGAAAATGATAGTGGTATGGCGCCGATTTATCCGGTTAATCGACATGTTAAGCAAAAAAAATTAGTAGATCTAATTAATGTGGCTATTGACGATTTTATTGATCAAGTGCAGGATATTGTTCCGGAAAAGTTGCGGCAAGAATATCGTCTTTTAAAAGACCAAGTAATTATTGAAAAAATGCACCACCCTAAGAATAGTCATGAGGCTGAACTAGCTAAGAGAAGTGCAATTTTTCGTGAGTTTTTTATTTTTGAATTACAATTAGCTTTATTGACCCGTAATGATGGTAAACAAATGGGTTATGCAAAGAAATACGATCTGACAGAAATTGCTCAATTAACTAAATCTCTGCCATTTGAATTATCAGATGATCAAAAGCATGTGGTTAATGAAATCTTTGCTGATATGCATTCTGATGGTCAAATGCGGCGACTTTTGCAGGGTGATGTTGGTTCTGGAAAAACTGTTGTAGCCGTTTATGCGATTTTTGCAGCCATTACAGCTGGCTATCAGGCGGCTTTGATGGTGCCAACAGAAATTCTGGCAACTCAGCATTTCAAAAAAATCGATGAATTGTTGCGTCCTTTAGGTGTGCGAGTAGCTCTTTTAACAGGCAATACAAAAACACTGGAGCGGCGTGAGATCTACTGTGAATTAACTGATGGCACGATTAATGTGGTAATTGGCACTCATGCTTTAATTCAAGATAGTGTTATCTTTAAAAAATTAGGTCTAGTCATTATTGATGAGCAGCACCGTTTTGGTGTAGGACAACGACAAGCTTTGATTAATAAAGGCGATCAACCAGATATTTTGGCAATGACCGCTACGCCAATCCCGCGGACGCTGGCTTTGACAGTTTATGGTGATATGACAGTCTCTGAAATACATCATTTACCAGCCGGAAGAAAGCCAATTATTTCCACATGGAAAACAAGTAGTCAAATGAAGGAAGTCTATCGACAAATGCAAGAGCAGCTAAATCAAGGCTTTCAGATTTACGTTGTGACACCATTGATTACCGAGTCAGAGACGCTAGACTTAAAAAATGCAGAAGAATTGCATGAAAAATTAAGCCATGATTTTCCTAATCACAAGGTAGTCCTGCTTCATGGTCAAATGCCAGGTGCGCAAAAAGATGAGATTATGACTGCATTTGCAGCTGGTGAGATCGATATTTTAGTAACTACCAGTGTGATTGAAGTTGGAGTTGATGTGGCTAATGCCAATATGATGGTGATTTATAATGCTGATCGTTTTGGCTTAAGTCAATTGCACCAACTGCGTGGTCGAATTGGTCGAGGACAAACACAAAGTTATTGTGTCTTTCTAGCTGATCCTAAGACCGATTCAGGTAAAGCAAGAATGAAAATTATTGCGTCGACCAATGACGGCTTCAAATTAGCTGAAGAAGATTTAAAGATGCGCGGTGAAGGTGATTTGTTTGGTAAGGCTCAGTCAGGATTGCCAGAATTTCGTGTGGGTGATGTAGTAAATAACTACAATACATTGGTCGTTGCGCAAAAAGAAGCACGAGCTTTGGTTGCGGCTGATCCTGATTTATCAGATCCAGGACATAAGGCACTTAAGCAAGTGCTAGAATATAAGCAATTAGAGCAAAACAGAATTTAGAAAAGATTGTGGTGAATATATGAGAACAATTGCAATTGATGCGATGGGTGGCGAAAATGCCCCAGATGCAATCGTTAAGGCGGTTTTACAAGCTAAAACTGGAATGCCTGAGACTAAATTTTTATTATTTGGTGATAAAGAAGCATTAAGAAAACTAATCCCTGAAGATCAAATTAATGATCAATTAGGAGTTGTACCTACAACAGAAGTTATTGCTGATGAAGATGAACCAGTTAAGGCAATCAGAAAAAAGAAAGACTCTTCAATGGTTGTGGCAGCTAACTTCGTTAAGGAAGGAAAAGCTGATGCGTTGCTTTCCTTAGGCAATACTGGTGCATTGCTTGCTTGTGGAATTTTTATTATTGGTCGAATCAAGGGGATTGTTCGTCCAGGTTTGATGCCTACTTTACCTGTTCAAAATAGTGACGATGGCTTCAATATGGTTGATGTTGGTGCTAATGCTAAGAGTAAGCCAGAATATCTTTTACAATGGGCCGAAATGGCTTCGTACTATGCTGAGAAGATTCGCGGCATTAAAAATCCGCGAGTAATGCTCTTAAATAATGGAGCTGAAAGCGACAAGGGTGATGATGTTCACCAAAAGGCCTATGAATTGCTTAAAGAAAGTAATTTGAATTTCTTAGGTAATATTGAAGGTAATGAATTGCTATTAGGCAAGGCAGATGTGGTAGTAACCGATGGCTTTACCGGAAACGCTGTACTTAAGAACATTGAAGGAACCTCTAGCGTCTTGCTTCATTTATTAAAAGATAGTTTATTAAATGGCGGTGTAATGACCAAGTTAGGTGCCATAATGGTGAAGGGCTCGTTATCAAGCTTAAAATCTAAATTTGATACGGCTAAATATGGCGGTGCAGTTTTACTAGGCGTTAATGCACCGGTAGTTAAAACCCACGGTAGATCAAATGAACGTCCAATTTATTTCACTCTTAAGCAAGTAGATAAAATGGTTAAAGAAAAACTTGTTGCAGAATTTAGAGACGAATTCGCTGAAAAATAGTACAATGTTTTATTAAAAAGGAGAAGTTTTATGTCAGAAGAAGAAATTTTTAATAAAATCAAAGACATGATCGCTGATAATTTTGATGTTGATAAAGACAAGATTACTGAAAACACTAATTTTATGGACGATTTAGATGCTGATTCAATTGATTTGGTTGAATTTATTTTGCAATTGGAAGATGAATTTGGCGCAGAAATTCCTGACGATGAAGCTGAAAAAATTAAAACAATTGGTGATGCTGTTTCATATATTAAGTCTCATCAAGGATAATTTTCTAAAAAAAGCCGTGTCGTGATTTGCATACGACCGGCTTTGTGTTTATAATTAGAAAATAAATAGAAAAGATTAAATGCTTTTAATAAAAAAGCTCGAGATGGAGGAATGACCTTTGGAGAAGCAGAGTGATCTTTTATTAGATATTCAACACCTGCATACGGCATACCGTTTGCAAGGGAAATTCTATGATGCGGCAGACGATGTTAATCTGACTCTGAAGCGCGACGAGATTTTAGCCATCGTTGGTGAATCTGGTTGTGGTAAGAGTACAATTGCCTCAAGTATCATTGGATTGTACGACCATAAAAATACTAAAGTAACAGGGGACATTCTTTACAATGAATTAAACCTAGTTGGCTTGAATGAATCACTTTTCAATAAGATTCGTGGGGACAAGATCGGAATGATCTTCCAGGACCCGTTAGCCAGCTTGAACCCATTGATGCGTGTTGGTGACCAAGTTGCTGAAACTCTTTATTACCACACTGATATGGACGAAAAAACACGTCACGCACGTGTCATTGAATTGTTTAATCAAGTAGGAATGCCAAAGCCTGAAGAAATGTACGAAATGTACCCACATGAGTTGTCTGGTGGGCTTCGTCAGCGTGTTGTAATTGCGATGGCGATTGCATGTAAGCCTGAAGTTATTATTGCCGATGAACCAACAACAGCTTTGGATGTTACTATTCAAGCTCAAATTTTGGATTTGCTTGAAGATATTCAAAAACAATCCCACTCAGGGATTATTTTGATCACTCACGACTTAGGTGTTGTAGCAGAAACTGCTGATGAAGTTGCAGTCATGTATGCTGGTCAAATCGTTGAAAAATCTGATGTAAAGACAATTTTTGAAAACCCACTTCATCCATACACACGGTCATTGCTTAATTCAATGCCTCAATCAGATGATACGGATGAAGACCTTCACGTAATTCACGGTACTGTGCCATCACTTAAGAATATGCCACGTACTGGGGATCGATTTGCAGCAAGAATTCCATGGATTCCTGCTAGCGCACATGAAGAAAATCCTAAGGTGCATGAAGTTGCACCTGGTCACTGGGTAAGATGTACTTGTTGGAAGTCATTCCACTTTAAAAATGAAAAGACGGCAAGTGGGGAGTAGTTTATGGCAAAAGAAATTATTCAAATTAAAGATTTAAAGGTCTATTACCCAATTCGCTCCGGTTTTTGGAACAGAATTACTGATTATGTTCGTGCCGTTGATGGAGTTAATTTTTCAATTAATGAAGGAGAAACTTACGGTTTAATTGGTGAATCGGGTTCTGGTAAATCTACTACTGGTAAAGCAATTGTTGGGGTTGAAAAAGTTACTGGCGGCCAGATCATGTATAAAGGTTTGGACATAACCAAAGCAGGTAACCGCAAGAAGCTTGATTACAACAAGGATGTTCAGATGATCTTCCAGGATTCAATGTCAAGTTTGAACCCAAGAAAGAGAATCGAAGACATTATTGCTGAGCCAATTAGAAACTTTGAAAATTTAACTACAGATCAAGAACGTGATCGTGTTCAAGAATTGCTTGATATTGTGGGGATGCCTAGTGATGCCATTTACAAGTATCCACACGAATTCTCAGGTGGTCAACGTCAAAGAATTGGTGTCGCACGTGCGGTTGCAACGAATCCAAAGTTAATTGTAGCTGATGAACCAACTAGTGCGTTGGACTTGTCAGTTCAAGCACAAGTTTTGAACTTTATGAAGCACATTCAACAACAATACAACATCGCTTACTTATTTATTTCTCACGACTTGGGTGTTGTCAAGCACATGTCAGAAAACTTGGCAATTATGCACCGTGGGCGTTTGGTTGAAATAGGTACTCGTGATGAAATCTATAAGCATCCGATGCATATTTACACGAAACGTTTACTTTCTGCAATTCCTCAAGTTGATGTTGAACATCGTGCTGAACATAAGAAGCACCGTGAACAAGTTGAAAAAGAATTTGAAGAGAACCAAAATAAATGGTACGACAAAAACGGTCGAGTATTCCCACTACAAATAGTTTCCGATACTCACTATGTTGCCTTGCCAAATACTGAAATAGAAGAAATTAGGGAGGGCAAAGAATAATGTGGAAAACTGTCTTAAGACGTCTTTTGATTATGATCCCACAGTTGATCGTTTTGAGTATCATTGTCTTTATCTTGGCTAAAATGATGCCAGGTGACCCATTTAGTGGATTAATTAATCCTAATACAGATCCTAAGGAAATTGCTCGCTTGAGACAAGCTGCTGGTTTGAATGATCCGATTTGGGTTCAGTACTTCAGATGGGTTGGTAACCTATTTCATGGTGATTTAGGTACTAGTTATATTCAGCATGTTTCAGTTACTTCTTTAATTGCTGATCGTGCTGTTAATACCTTCTGGCTGTCATTATTGACTGTTGTGCTTACTTATGCATTAGCTATTCCAATGGGTATTACTGCTGGTCGTCGTGAAGGACATTGGCAAAGTACTTTAATTCAAATCTTTAACTACATCACCTTTGCTATTCCTGGATTCGTATTTTATATTTTAGGAATCTGGTTATTCGGTTATACCTTAGGATGGTTCCCAATTTCAGGATCAGTTTCTGGTAATGTATCAGGATTCTTCCCAGTTCTTTGGAGCAGAATTGATCACATGATCTTGCCTGCCATTTTATGTGCGATAATTTCAACTACAAGTACAGTACAGTATTTAAGAATCGGAATTTTGGACAATAAGGTTGAAGACTATGTCAGAACCGCTCGTTCAAAAGGTGTTCCTGAAAAAGTTGTGTTTAATAAGCATATTTTGAGAAACTCATTATTACCAATTGCTGCTTTCTTTGGTAATACAATTACTGGACTTCTTAGTGGGTCCGTTATTATTGAAACTGTCTTTAGTTACCCTGGTATGGGTAAGTTGTTTATGGATTCAATTTCTCAACGTGATTACACAACTTTAACAGCTTTGATTTTACTTTATGGGATTTTAACTTTAATTGGTAATTTGCTTTCTGATATTATCATGAGTATTGTTGACCCAAGAATTAGAATTCAATAGGGAGGAGAAGAAAATGGCTAAAGATAAGAAAATGAAGAATGATAAAAGTCAGCAGGTTTCAACTCCTCCATCAGGAATCCGTATTATTTTCCGTGAAATTTTACGAGATAAGGCAGCACTAACCGCTTTTTGTATTGTGATTGCAATTTTATTAGTGTGTTTTGTTGGTTCTTTATTCTTAAATAAGGCACAAGTTACTGAAATTAACATTGCAGAATCTTACTATGCTTGGGGCGAAAATGGTCACCTTCTTGGAACAGATGAAGGTGGGCGTGATATTCTCCAATTATTAATCATGGGTGGACGTAACTCAATCATGATTGGTATTTCAGTAACTTTGATTTCAATGGTTGTTGGTTTAATTGTTGGTATTTTCGCTGGTTATTATGGGGGAGTCATCGATGCCATTATTATGAGAATTGTTGACTTTATTCAGATCATGCCAAGTTTCCCAATTTTGATTGTATTAGCTACAGTTACTCCAAATTACAATGCTTACACTTTAGTAGGGATGATTTCACTGTTTGGATGGACTGCGTCAGCCCGGTATTACAGAAGTTTTATCTTGGCTCAACGTGAGCGCGAGTATGTAATGGCTTCAAAAACATCAGGTTCTAGCGATTTACAAATCATGTTTAGAGAAGTTTTACCTAACATTTCTTCAATGATTATAATTGACTTAGTTTTGGGTATTGCTGGTAATATTGGTGTTGAAACTGGACTTTCATTTATTGGTTATGGTTTACCTATTACTACACCTTCATTAGGTACTTTAATTGGGTATGCCACTGATCCAGTTAACGTAACGACCCGTCCATGGCTTTGGTTGCCCGCTGCACTCCTACTCTTAGTGATTTCATTGAGTATTAACTATGTAGGTCGTGCTTTGCAAAAGGCCGGAGATGCCCGTCAACGTGAAAACTAATTGATTAAATAAATTTATGTAAGAATAGTATGTGGGTAGCTATCATGCTATTCTTTTTGTTATGATTAAAAACTTTTTAATATATTTTTCTAATTTAAACTTCACATTACGTTAATTATATGATATTATTTTAACATAAATTTGATTCAAAAAAGTCCACATTAATTTGGAGGTAATTCTAATGAAAAAAATTAAAATGTTAGGCTCCATCGGTTTGATTGCTGGTGCCGCTTTATCTTTAGTAGCTTGTGGGAACAAGAACAATGATAATACTGATGCTTCGAAAGAAAAGTTCCCTGAAGCAGTACCAACTAAGGCTGCAAAAGAGGGTGGTACTTTAAAGTACGCCATCGAAACTGATACGCCATTTAAAGGTATTTTTGAAGGTACTTTGTCAACTGACAGTATTGATGACACTGTTAGTCAATTTGGTAATGAAAGCTTAGTCGGTCAAGATAATAATTTCATGATTAAAGATGGTGCCGCTAAGTTTAAGTTAGATAATAAAGCTAAGACGATTACTTTTACCCTTAAGAAGGGCGTTAAGTGGTCAGATGGTAAGCCAGTAACTGCCAAGGACATGGAATACCCATACGAAATCATTGCTAATCCAAAGAGTGGTTCTCAAAGATATTCAACTCAATTAGAAAATATTGTGGGCTTTAAAGAATTCCACGAAGGCAAAGCTAAGAAAATTTCCGGTTTGGAAATGCCTAAGGGTGAAAATGGCAATACTTTGGTTATTCACTTTAAGGAAATGTATCCAGGTATGAACCAAATTGGTTCAGGCTACTTCTGGAAACAAGCCACTCCATACCACTACTTAAAGGATGTACCAATGAACAAGTTAATGTCATCTGATAAGATCCGTAAGAAGCCTTTGTTCTTTGGACCATATAAGATCGATAAAATCGTTCGTGGTCAATCAGTTACCTGGTCACCAAACAAGTATTACTACAAGGGCAAACCACACATTAAGAAGATCGTTGAAAGCGTAATTTCTTCTAACTCAGCAGGTCAAGCAATTAAGTCACACAAGTTTGATATTATTGATGTTGTTAACTCACAATGGCGTCAAGTTAAGGGTACTAAAGGCTTTAACTATGTTGCGAACACTCCATTATCTTACAGCTACCTTGGCTTTAAGGTTGGTAAGTGGGACAAGAAGAAGGGTATCAACGTAATGGATAAGAACGCCAAGATGAACAATAAGGCTTTGCGTCAAGCCATTGCTTATGGTATGAATGTTAACCAAGTAAACAAGCGTTACACTCAAGGTTTGACTTTCAGAATTCCTACTTTAATCCCTAAGGCCTTTGGTGAATTCTTTGATAAGGATATTAAGGGTTATACTTATAACATTAAGAAGGGTAACGAACTACTTGATAAGGCAGGCTACAAGAAGAAGGGTACTTACCGTGTACAACCTAATGGTAAGCCATTGACTATTCACTTGGCAGCAATGAGTGGTAGTTCAACCCAGGAGCCAATCGTTCAAAACTACATCCAACAATGGAAGAAGATGGGCTTGAATGTTAAGTTAACTACCGGTCGTTTGATTGAATTTAACTCATTCTATGATAAGGTTCAAAACGATGATCCAAGCGTTGACATGTTTATGGGTGCTTGGAGATTAGCTGGTGAACCTTCACAAAACAACTTATACGGTGAACACGCTTCAATCAACTTTACCCGTTTTGTAACGCCAGAGAACAACAAATTGATTGCTGAAATGGATAGTAAGAAAGCTATGAACAACGAGTATCGTAAGAATGTTCTTTGGAAGTGGCAAAAGTACATGAACGAGGAAGCTTATGTTGTGCCTATTTCTAATAGTTACTCAATTACTGCAGTTAACAGCAAGTTAACTGGCTATTCAGTTGCTACTGACACTAATACTGATATGTGGCAAAGGGTGGCATTTACTAAGTAATTACTCGAAGCAAAAGAAATAAAAAACAACCTGAAATTAATTCAGGTTGTTTTTTGTCTGCCTATGAAAACTGGTATAATTTATAAAGTACAAAGGGGCAAATATATGGTAAGTAAAAAATTTTTCAAAAAATTAAAAGATGAATATAATATTGTATTCAACGATGAAAAACTATTAGAAGAAGCTTTTACGCATTCTTCTTATTCAAATGAACATCCTAATGATGGAATTCGCGATTATGAAAAGCTCGAATTTTTGGGTGATGCCGTCCTTGAACTAGCGGTTTCAAATTACCTATATCTTCATTATCCTAAGTTGAATGAAGGTGAATTAACTCGTTTGAGATCTAATATTGTCCGAACTGAAGGATTTTCAGAATTCGCCATTGAATGTGGTTTTCAAGATGAGATTCACTTGGGCAATGGTGAAGAAAAAGCTGGAGCACGACACCGCAAAACTTTACTGGAAGACGTGTTTGAAGCTTTCAATGGGGCACTTTTCCTTGATCAAGGGATGCCAGCAGTTGAACATTTTTTGCATTTAACAGTTTATCCATTGATTGATAAGGGTGAATTCGATGATTCACGCGACTATAAGACAGACTTGCAGGAAGTATTGCAGCAAGATGGTCCTGTGAATATCGAATACACCGTTATTAGTGAATCTCAATTACCTTCACACTTTGTTGTTGAACTAAAAATTAACGGAAAAGTTGAATCAAAAGGTGAGGGTCACAATAAGAAAGCAGCTGAACAACAAGCTGCTAAGGTCGCTTTACAAAAATTAGAAAAATAAGGGGATGAAAAAGTGCCATTAACAGAATTAGTGCTCGATGGTTTTAAATCATTCGCTGATAAGACAACTATTCATTTTGATGATGGAATTACCGGAATCGTTGGTCCTAATGGTTCGGGGAAAAGTAACATTACTGAAGCCGTACGTTGGGTAATGGGTGAATCCAGTGCTAAGTCACTACGTGGAACGAATATGAAGGATGTCATCTTTGCCGGTAGTCAATTTCGCAAGCCGCTCAATAAGGCGGAAGTTACTTTAGTTTTTGATAATAAAAAGCGTGAGTTGGATTTTGATTCAGATCAGGTCTCAATTACTAGAAGAATTCTGCGATCAGGTGACAGTGAATTTTTAATTAATAATCAGCAAGTGCGGATGCGAGATGTGCGGACACTCTTTCTTGATTCTGGAATTTCACCTAATAGCCTAGCAATTATTTCTCAGGGTCGAGTTGATCAAATCTTGAATTCTCGTCCTGAACAAAGAAGAGTAATCTTTGAAGAAGCTGCTGGTGTTTTGCATTTTAAACAACAAAAAGAAGCTGCCAGGGCGCAAATGGAGAAAACCAAGGATAATTTAATTAGAATCAATGACTTGGTTAAAGAACTTGAAGGTCGATTGGAGCCGCTGCATGAGCAAAGTTCGCTGGCTAAAGAATATCAATTTCAAAAGAAGGGACTAGATCAGAAATTAAAAAGTCTATTAGCTTTTGAAATTGAGGATTTAAACCGGCAAAAAGAAGAAGTCCAAAAAGCAGCAGATAGGAACCAAATCCTGTTAACAAAACTGGATAATGAAGTAAAAGGTTCACAAAGTGCTGTTTCTGAAAAACGGGCAGAATATCAAAAAATTCAAAATGAGCGAGAGCAAACGCAGAGTGAATTATTAAAGCTAAGTGACCAATTATCACAGATCAATACTAACTTGCAGGTCGCACAGCAATCACAACAGTTTAATAATTCAACTAGGGTAGAAACTCAACGTCAAGTTGAAGAATTGAAAAATAGCTTGGTTAAGTTAAAGGATGAATTGTCTGAACTGCAGCGGAATAAAAAGCAACTTAAGCAAGAGCAAGATGCTTTACAAGAGCAGCATGATCAATTGACTGGTGAATTGCACGATGATCCAGAAGAATTGAGTAAGCGACTAGAAGATTGTCGTAACGACTATATTCAACTTTTACAAGATCAGGCTACAACTAATAATCAGATTGTTAATCTGAATACTGAATTAAAACGTAGTCAGGCAGACACTACTTATCAAAATAGTGATGTAAGCAAGCAGCTAACCGATGCTCGGACTGAACTGGAAAAGCTGAGAACTGAAGGCAAGCAGCTGACAGTTAAGCGGCAAAAGGAAAAAGAAAAATTTGTGCAAGTTAATGATCAAAATAATGATTTAACTAAACAGATTAATCAGATTCGGCAAGACGTTAACGCAGAGCGCAGTCAATTAGAGAAAGTTGAAGCGCGACATGAAGCTTTAGTAAATATTCAAAAGCGGCATGAGGGTTATTACTACGGTGTACGTAATGTTTTGAATCATCTATCTGATTTCCCTGGTGTGATCGGGGCTGTGGGTGAATTGATTACATTTCCAGTTGAGCTAGAAGCTGCAATGACAACAGCTCTTGGCGGTGGCGTACAGGATTTGATTACTGAAAGCAGAGTTAGTGCTAGGGATGCAATTAATCAATTAAAGCGTAGTCGTAGTGGACGAGCTACTTTTTTACCATTAGATGGCTTGCGTCAATACACTATTCCACAGTCAACTATCACTACTTTGCAATCTTTTAGTGGCTTTAAGGGCGTAGCAAGTGATTTAGTTGAAAGTAAAGCCGATCAAGATATTACTGCTGCGATTAATTATTTGCTGGGTAGTGTGATTATCGTTGATACGATTGATAGTGCAATGTCAATTTCACGTCGAGTTAACCGCTATCGGATTGTTACCTTAGATGGCGATGTGATTTCCCCAGGTGGTTCGATGACTGGTGGTCAAAGAAACCAACGTAATAATTCACCACTGCAGACGGCAACTGAAATTAATCAGTTAGAGAAGCAATTACAGACTTTACGACAAAATTTGGCTGAAGATCAAGAACGGTTAGATGAGCTAGTTACTCAAGGTGAAAAAGTTGCGGCTAAATTGCAACAACTGCGTGATACTTTGCAGGAGACTAATCAAGCGATTAATGAAGCTGCTATTTCTTTCCAAAATCAAGAAAAGGAAGTAAAGCGGCTAACTGATGCTAATAGTTTATATAAATCTCGAGTAAAAGAACAACAAGATCGGATTGCTGTTTTAAAGAAAGAAATCACTCAGGCTAATGATCAGCAGGAACAATTGGCTAAGCAAAATGAAGTACAAAAGGGCAAAATGAATGACTTGCAAGAAAAGATTAAGAACTTCAATAGCTTAAGTCAACGTGTACAAGAGGAATTATCAAAGCTTGATCCTCAAATTGCAGTTTATACTAATAAGTTGGAAAATTTAGCTAGTCAGGAAAAAGAAAAAAATAGTCAGATCACTAATAATCAGAAGCAAACTGATAGCTTAGAGCAGAAATTAACTGAATTAAGTCAAAATGGTGAATTATCAGTTAAGAAGAATTCTGATTTACAAACACAAAAAGCTGAAATTAAGCAAAAGAATGAAACTCTGCAAAAGAAGCTGAATGAACTTAGTGCGCAATTAGGACAAGTTGATGCGCAGATTAATCAACTTGATCAAGTTGCCAGTCGTAATTATGATTTACGCAAAGATGCAGCAATTGAACAAGAAGATTACTCAGTAAAGATTGCGAAGTTTAATTCCGCAATTGATCAGCGCTTGTCAACTTTGAGTGAAGAGTATGCCTTAACGTTTGAAGCTGCTTTAGAGCAAGCAGAAGGCGAAAATACTGAAGAAAAGCGCAATGAACTGGCTAAAAGCGTGAAGTTGCATCGCATGTCAATTGAAGATATTGGCCAAGTAAATCTTGATTCTATTCAAGAATATGAAGATGTGAAAAAGCGCTACGACTTTTTGAATGGTCAGCAAAATGACCTGTTAAAAGCTCGTGATGACCTTGAAAAGTCAATGAACGAGTTAGATGAAGAAGTTAAGACGCGCTTCAAGAGTACCTTTAATCAAGTAGCATCTAGCTTTAAGAGTATTTTTCCAGTTGTCTTTGGTGGCGGTAAAGCTAGATTGGAACTCACTGAGCCTAATAATTTGCTAGAAACTGGAATTGAGATTATCGCACAGCCGCCTGGCAAAAAGCAGCAACGTTTAAGTCTGCTTTCTGGTGGTGAACGCGCGTTAACCGCAATTACTTTGTTGTTTGCCATGTTGCAGGTTAATCCGGTACCATTTTGTGTACTTGATGAAGTAGAAGCTGCCCTGGATGATGCAAACGTTACTCGTTTTGCGCAATTTTTGCTTAAATACGATATGAAAACCCAATTCATCGTGATCACGCATAGACGAGGGACGATGCGGCAGGCTGACCAACTATATGGTGTGGTTATGCAAGAATCTGGCGTTTCGCAAGTATTGTCGGTATCATTAAAAGAAATGAAGAATAAAAATGAGGTGAAATAGTTGGGTTTATTTGATCGAATAAAAAAATCACTCTTTGGTAAAAAAGACGAAGAGGATGAAAACAAAAAAGAAGAAAAACAGACTGAGCAAGAAAATGAAGCTAAGCCTGAATCAGAAGATAATGATCAAGAATCTGAAAAAGTAGTTGATGAAGCTAAATCGAAAATTGAAACTACTGATGAAGAAGAACAAACAGTAGAAGCACAAGAAGACTCTGAGGTAGAAGCTGAATCTGGTGATGAAGAAAAAGCAGTAGATTTAGATTCTAAACAACAGCCTGAAGAAGTTAAAGTAGAAGAGACTACTGAGACTGAAACAGAAGAACAAGTTGAAGAAACTGAAGTTTCTGATGAGGAGCCAACAGAATCACAAGAACAGCTTTATGAAAAGGGGCTAGAAAAGACTAACAAAGGATTTGGTGCAAGACTTAACGCCTTTTTTGCCAAGTTTAGAACAGTTGATGAAGATTTCTTCGATGATCTAGAAGACTTATTAATTGAATCTGACGTTGGCTATGAAACTGCTGAACAATTAACTGATGAATTGCGTGAAGAGGCTAAATTGCAAAATGCTAAGTCACGTGACGACTTGAAGCGAGTAATCGTTGAAAAATTGGTTGACCTTTACGATAAAGGTGGCAATAGCGAAGATGAGCAATTGACGTATAATGCTGAAGCTAAACCTAATGTTTACCTATTTGTTGGGGTTAATGGTGCAGGTAAAACTACTACAATCGGTAAGTTAGCCAAACGTTTTAAGGATGAAGGAAAGTCAGTAATTTTAGCTGCTGCCGATACCTTTAGAGCGGGTGCCGTTGAACAGTTAGTTGAATGGGGAAAACGTGTTGACGTACCCGTAGTTACTGGTAAAGAAAAGGCTGATCCTGCTTCTGTTGTTTATGATGCAACTGAACGGGCAATCAATGAAAAAGCTGACTATCTTTTAGTCGATACTGCAGGCCGCTTACAGAATAAGAAGAATTTAATGGCCGAACTGGAAAAGATTCATAGAACAATCAAGAAGCTTTTACCAGACCAGCCAACAGAAACCTTGCTTGTGTTAGATGGTTCAACTGGACAAAATGCGCTTTTGCAAGCCAAAGACTTCGACAAGACCACCAAATTAACTGGGCTTGTTTTAACTAAGTTGGACGGCTCATCTAAGGGTGGGGTAGTTCTAGCTATCCGTAATGAAATGAATTTGCCGGTTAAATTGGTTGGCTTAGGCGAAAGAGCTGAAGACTTAGCTGATTTTGATGCTGCAAATTATGCGATCGGTCTTTTCCACGGCTTGGTCTAGTGATAAAGTTAGAGATGTAAATATAGTTTTATAAGGAGAATTTTATGAAAGAATATAGTGCTTGTACTACTATCTTAGTTGGTAAAAATGCCTCGATTGATGGCACCACTATGATTGCTCGTAATGATGACACTTTTCGTCCAATTACCCCACAAAAGTTCATTATTGAGCCAGCCCGTCATGGTGAAAAGAAACATATTAAGTCATGGTTAAACAAGTTTGAAATGGACTTGCCAGAAGATGCGCAACGTGTACCAGCTGTTCCTAATGTTGACTACAAGCATCGTGGCTACTACGATGAAAGTGGAATTAACCAAGAAAACGTTGCAATGTCATGTACTGAATCAACTTATGGTAATGAGAGAACTTTAGCATTTGATCCACTTGTTAAAGATGGATTAGATGAAGACTGCATGCAGACTTCTGTTTTGCCATACATTCATTCAGCTCGTGATGGTGTGCAATATTTAGGTAAGTTAATTGCTAAGTACGGTTCACCAGCTGGTAACTCAGTTTTATTCAGTGATAAAGATGAAATTTGGTACATGGAAATTGTTACAGGTCACCACTGGGTAGCTGAGCGCATTCCAGATGATTGTTACGCTGCAACTGGTAATCGAGTTGCGATTGAACAAGTTGACTTTGATAATCCTGATTACTTCATGTGGAGTGAAGGTATTCAAGAATTTGTTGAAGAACACCATTTGAACCCAGATCATGAAGGCTGGAACTTCCGTCATATTTTTGGTACCTATACTGAACAAGATCGTCACTACAACACCAACCGTCAATGGTATATTCAAAAATTGTTCAATCCCGAAATTGAACAAAACCCACAAGATGGCGATATTCCATTTATTCGTAAGGCAGCTAAGAAGATCACTAAGGAAGATATTCAATTTGCTTTAGGTTCACACTACCAAGATACCCCGTATGATCCATTTGGTCAGGGTACGGATGAAGAAAAACATCGCTACCGTCCAATCGGTTTAAACCGTACGCAAAATGCTCATATTTTGCAAATTAGAAGTGATGTTCCAGCAGATCGTGCGGCTATTATGTGGTTATGTATTGGTGGTCCAACTTTCACTCCATTTGTACCATTCTTTGCTAATATGAATGATACTGATCCTTTATATAACAATACCTCAATGGATTACAATATGAATGATGCATGGTGGTATTACAAGTCATTTGCAGCTATCGTTGAAAGTCATTACCCACAATTTGTTCAGCTTGATACTACTTATTTAACTGAACTTAACCGCTACTTCAGAGGTCGAGTTGAAGAAATTATTGCTGGTGCAGAAGGTAAATCAGGTGATGAGTTAACTGAATATTTGACTAAGGAAAATCAAAAGACTGTTGCACATACTCGTAAGGAAACTGAAAAGCTTTGGGGTCAAATGATGATTGAATCGATCAACATGTCCAAACTTACTTTCAATATGGATGAAAATCTTTAATAAATTCAAAACAGCTCGAAAAAGGGCTGTTTTTTATAATATGTGAAATGAAAGGAATATAGACAATGGCAGAAGGTACTATTGGCTCATTTTTTTACTAAGATTAACAATGAAGTTGAAAAACAAATGAATGACGATTTAAAAAAATTTGGTATTAATGCTAATGAACTGTTATTGAATTAAATCATCATCAGCATGGCAAAACTTTTGAAAAGTTGGCGAAAGAATTGCATGTAACTAATGACAAGGTCAAATCTTTGACAAAAAATTGGCTGCCAAAGATTTGTGCAAGAAAGTTGAAAAGCACCGTGCAGAAACTGACCAAACTATTACAGGGATGCTCAGTAAAGATGAAACTCTTGGCTTGGTTAATGTACTGAAAAAGATGCTTAAGTCGAGTGAAGACAATAAGTAATGTAAAATAGTAGAACTCCAGAAGTTAATTACTTTTGGAGTTTTTTTATGCAAAAATTATTGACAAATCTTTAATATAATATTACTGTATTAATTAAATAGAACAGTAATATTATTAGTGAAAGGATAAAAATGTCAGAAATTTTAAGAGTGGATCAAGTAACTAAGACTTATGGTAAAAAAGGTGAGAAGCAATACCAAGCTTTAAAAGGAATTAGCTTTGCCATTGAACAAGGTGAATTCGTTGGCATTATGGGTGCTTCTGGTTCAGGAAAGACAACTTTATTGAATATCTTGTCGACGTTAGATAAGCCAACTAGTGGACATGTTTTAGTCAATAAGCAAGACATTACTGCACTTAAGAACAATCAAATGGCAGATTTTCGCGGAAAAGAAATTGGCTTTATTTTTCAAGATTTCAACTTGCTAGATAATTTGACTAATCGCGAGAATATAGCCTTGCCATTATCGCTTCAAGGAGTGAAGGCAAAGGAGATTGACGGAAAAGCAATGGCGATTGCCAAAAGATTGGGGATAGAATCTATCTTGGACAAATACCCAGCTGAAATTTCTGGTGGTCAAAAACAGCGTGTTGCTTCAGCTCGAGCATTGGTCCATAATCCGGCAATTTTATATGGTGATGAACCTACAGGAGCTTTAGATTCACAATCAGCTACGGAATTATTGAAAACAATGGCAGACTTGAATAAGAGTGATCAAGTTTCGATTCTGATGGTAACGCACGATCCTTATTCAGCTTCTTACGCTCAAAGAATTTTGTTCATCAAAGATGGAAAAATCGGCAAAGAAATTAAAAAAGAAAATAAGACCAGAGAAGAATTTTATCAAGATATTATTGCTGAATTAGGTAGACGTTAGAGGGAGGTATAGATGTGCTTTGGAAATTATCACTAACAGGGCTAAAAAGTCGCTTTAAAGATTATGCTGTTTTGTTTTCGGGGCTAACTCTAGCTGCTGCAATCTTTTATATGTTTATGACCATTGCAATTAATCCAGCTTTTCTTAAGGGTTCAATGGCCATTGCCTTTTCAATTACCCAGATGGTCTTTATTTTTGGGATAGCGCTATTAGCTATTATTACCCTAGTCTATATTGTTTACGCAAATAGTTTTTTGCTTAGTATGCGTAAAAAAGATTATGGTACTTATATGATCCTAGGAGCGAGAAATAGTAAAATTGGCCGTTTAATTTTTACAGAGACGGTTGTTATTGGTTTACTCGCTACTGCATTAGGAATTTTAATTGGTATCGGCTTGACTCAAGTTGTTTCTCAGTTATTAATCTCTCAACTGGGTTTGCAGCTGCATAAATTCTTAGGCTTTTATTTACCGGCTATTTTATGGACAGTTGTTTTCTTTGTAGTTTTATTCTTCTTGGCTGCAATTTGGAATCGGCACAAATTGGTAAGTACTAGTGTAATCAAGCTTTTGCATGAGGATCAAAAACCAGTTAAGTTACGTAATAACCGAATCTGGAAAGCAACTGAAGTAATTCTAGGCCTTGCCCTTCTAGCCATTGGATACTGGGCAATGTGGGATTACCATCAGTTGCAAATTAAATCGGTTGAAATTGGTTTTGTCACTATTTTGGCTGGTTCATATTTTGTATTTGATTCTGTATTTACTACAGTTATCAATGCTTTACGGAAAAATAAAAAGTTTAAATACAGTAAACTGCATTCTTTTACCTTAGGTCAGCTAAAATTTAGGTTAGGTGATTACAATAGAGTTTTAACTGTTATTTCCTTGCTTTTTGCTCTAGCATTAGGTGCGATCACTGTTGGATTAAACTTTAATAATATGACAGAGACTGCTCTTCAGGCAACATATTATGATGCTGTGTTGTATAAAAGGGATGCTAAAGTTAATCAACAACTTAAAAAAGTTGCCGTTAGAAAACAAACGACTTTGAATTATAAGGTCAATGGGAAAAAGAAGTTTCCTGTTCTATATGTTACTGACCAAGAAATTGCTAAGAAAAAAATCAAATTCCAATCTGGTCGAAAGAACGGCGACCAAATGAATTGGAAGACAAAGACGATTACAGTTGCAGGTGTAAAGAATAAAAAACAAGAGATGAATTTCCAACTTGCTAGTTTAACACCTTATTCTGATTATGAGGTTAAAGTTGTAACTCCAGCTGAATATGTGAAGATTCCTGTAAAAAACAAACAAGTAACCTTGCTATTAATCAATAACTTTAGAAGTAATTTTAATAATATTGAAAAATTGCAAAAGATGTCACTTGACCAGACAGTTACTAAGGATGCACAAGGAGTTTATGTTTCTCTGAATAATTCTAAATCTGCTCAATATCGCTTAGTAGCAAGCGTTGCGTCAGGTTTTGAATTTATGGGCTTCTTCTTAGGCTTAGCTTTCTTAGCTATGTTAGCTTCAACCTTAATGTTTAAAGTGCTATCAGGAGCAAACAGTGATCGTCCTCGATATGAAATGTTGTGGAAGGTCGGATCAAGACGTAAGTTATTAAAGAGCTCGATTAAAGCGGAGATTGGTACCTTGTTCGCTTTACCGGCTGTCTTGGGTGTGATTGATGTATTATTTGGACTACAATTTTTCAAAGGGATTTTAGCTAATCCATACGATAAAATTTGGATTCCATTTACGATCTTTTTAGTATTGTATTTGCTTTATTACTTAATTACAGTAAAACTCTATGAAGGAATTGTATTGAAAAAATAATGGTACGAAAAAAGATCTGCAAAATGCAGATCTTTTTAACTGTATTTAGATTAATTTTATTTATTTTGCTTATTTAAAATTGAATGACGAACACCATAGCTAAAGTAAACGATTAAGCCTAAAATAAACCAAATACCAGCATAAAGTTTAGCTTGGTAGTCAAGCCCTAAGAAGACAATTAAAGCAGCCATGAAACCTAAAGTAGGTAAAACTGGATAAAATGGCATCTTGAATGAAGGATCATCAATGTCTTTTCCTTCACGTGGACGCAACTTATAAATACCTAAAGAAACAAACATAAAAGCAATTAAAGTACCAGCTGAAACCAATTGTGACAACATGGAGAAGGGGAAAAATGCTCCAAGTAAAATTGCTATGATTGTTAATGTCCATAAAGCATTATTAGGTCGACGATCTGCATTCAACTTGCCCAGCCATTTAGGAAGCATCCCGTCACGGCCAAATGAATAGATCAATCTTGAACCGGCCATACTCATCCCAATCAAAGCAGTGAACATCCCTAAAACAGCAATGGTTTGGACAATGATGGCAACAATTGGATGACCAGCAAACCGTAAGGCTAAACCCACTGGTTCAGCGGAATTAGCATACTTCTGATAAGGCATAATTCCAATTAAAACTAAACTAACTCCGACAAATAAAGTAACAGCAATAGCGAGTGAGCCTAAAATGCCGCGAGGCATAGTTTTTTGTGGATTAATTGCCTCAGCTGAGTTAGCGGCGATTGAATCAAAGCCAATGTAAGATAAGAAAATCATTGAAACACCAGCATAGATTCCTTGCCAGCCACCGAATGGACCGTTAGCAGTCATCTTGTATTTCGGTATAAATGGGGTGAAGTTAACTTTTTTAATTGCAAAAACGCCAACGGCAATAAAGAGTAGAATGGCTAACACCTTTAATACAACTAAGGCATTTTCAACGCGAGCTGCCCTTGAAACACCATGACCAATTAATAAGGCAACTAACAAGATTGAAACTAAAGAAATGATATCAATAATACCACCGTTATTGCCAAAGGCGTTAGATAATGACGCGGGTAGTTTCCAACCTAATGGTGCGATTAGAGCTCTAAAGTTAGCAGAAAGCCCCGAACCGACGAAAGCCAAAGCAATGAAATATTCTGCTAGAAGGGCCCATCCTGCTACCCAACCCCAGAATTCTCCTAAAACTACGTTGATCCATGAATAAGCTGATCCTGCAAATGGCATTGCAGCAGCCATTTCTGCATAGGCAAAAGCCACTAAACCAGCAGCGATTGCTGCTAAAATAAAGGAAATCGCTACTGCAGGGCCGGTATGCTTAGCTGCAACTTCACCAGGTAGAGTGAAAATTGAAGCGGAGACGATTGTTCCAACACCTAGAGCTAAGAAGTCCTTTACTTTTAATGAGCGAACCAGGTGTCCATCTTTATTTTCATAGACGCGTGGATCTTCTTTACTGTTCATTCTCTGCCAAAGATTCACAACGCAACTCCTCCTTATGTTAAAATATATCCATCTAATTATAATTAAAATACGTTAAAAAATCAATTACTACATATTTGAAATTCCACTTTTTTTAGAAATTGTTATCTAAGATAGGTTAATCTAGCACTAGCTTATGACCTTTGTTATACTAAAGACTGGTGAAAATCAATGGATGAACTAACTAAAAACGAGGAGCTAGGCGATTTATATGCCTACTATGGCTCTTTATTAACCCAGGGGCAACAATCTTATTTTGAAGACTATTACTACAATGATTTGTCTCTAGGCGAAATCGCTGCTAATCATCAAGTATCTCGTCAGGCTATCTATGATAATCTAAAGCGGTCAAGTAAAATTCTTCAGAACTATGAAGAGAAATTGCATATGAAGCGCGACAACAATCAGGTTGAAGATGTTTTGGCAGATACGCTTTTATCTTTAGATAATGGTGATAGTGAAGCTGCTAAAAAAGAAATAACCAATTTATTAAATCAATTGAGGGGAGAATAGCCCATGGCTTTTGAAAATTTAAGTGAAAGAATTCAAAAAGCATTAAAAAATTTAACTGGCAAAGGTAAGGTCTCAGAAGAAGATATTAATAAGGCTAGTCGTGAAATTCGACTTGCTTTGTTAGAAGCCGACGTTAACTTTAAGGTCGTTAAGGACTTTATTAAAACCATTAAGAAAGAAGCCCTTGGCAAGGAAGTTCAGGAAAGTTTAAACCCAGGTCAACAAGTAATTAAGATCGTTAATGAACAGTTAACGAAGATGATGGGTGAAGAAGCAGTTCCTTTAAACAAGTCTAAGCATATTCCAACTATCATTATGATGGTTGGTTTGCAGGGTACTGGTAAGACTACTACTGTGGGTAAATTAGCCTATCATTTGCAAAAGACCGAAAAGGCCCGTCCGCTGTTGATAGCTGGCGATATTTATCGTCCGGCTGCTGTTGATCAATTGAAACAAATTGGTGATCAGTTAAAAGTTCCAGTATATAGTGAAGACGGAGAAAAAGACGTAGCAAAAATTGTTCAAGATGGACTTGCAGAGGCTGAAAAGAACAAGAATGACTATGTTTTGATCGATACAGCTGGTCGTTTAGAAATCGATGAACCTTTAATGGAAGAATTAGAGCGGGTAAAGAAAGTAGCCCATCCTGATAACATTCTTTTAGTCGTTGATGCCATGACTGGTCAGGCGGCAACAGATGTAGCCAAAGGCTTTGACGAACGCCTTGATGTTACGGGCGTGATTTTGACTAAGTTAGATGGTGATACTCGTGGTGGTGCAGCTCTTTCAATTCGTGCGGTAACTGGTAAGCCGATCTTATTTACTGGTCAAGGTGAAAAATTAAGCGATTTAGATGTTTTCCATCCAGATAGAATGGCATCCAGAATTTTAGGTATGGGTGACATGCTTTCCTTAATTGAAAAAGCCCAACAAGATTATGATGCTAAGGAAGCTGAAAAAGTCGCTGAAAAGATGCGGGAAAATACTTTTGACTTCAATGATTTTGTTGATCAATTGCAACAAGTTCAAAAAATGGGGCCTCTTGACCAAATCATGAAGATGATTCCGGGACTAGCTAATAATCCGCAATTAAAGAATCTAAATGTTGATCAAAAGCAAATTGATCATACTGAAGCAATTGTTTATTCAATGACTCCTGAGGAACGAGAAAATCCTGATATGCTTAATCCAAGCCGTCGCCGAAGAATAGCTGCTGGTTCAGGTCGTCCTGTAGTTGAAGTCAATAGGATGATTAAGCAGTTTAAGCAAATGCGCGACATGATGAGTAAAATGTCTAAAGGAAATATGAAGGGCTTGAGCAATTTGCCTGGAATGGATTCGCCAATGGCTAAGATGGCAATGCGCCGAATGAATAAGAATTTCAAGAAAAATAAGAAGAAGCGTTTACGCAAGGTAAAAAGATTCCATTCTTAAAAATAAACTGTTAAGGAAAAATACTTTACACCTGTTAAGTTTGGTGGTATATTATTAATCGTTAAGTTTTAGGAGGAAATTAATTTATGTCAGTTAAAATTCGTATGCACCGTGCTGGTGCCAAGAGAAAGCCATTTTACAGAATCGTTGTTGCAGACTCACGTATGCCACGTGATGGTCGCTTCATCGAACAAGTTGGTTACTACAACCCAGTTTCACAACCAAAGGAATTGAAGCTTGACGAAGACAAGATCTTTGAATGGTTACAAAAAGGTGCACAACCTTCAGACACTGTTAGATCACTTCTTTCAGGTGCTGGCTTGATGGCTAAGTTGCACGATGCAAAATACAACAAGTAATTTTGCTATTAATTAAGAGCTTGATGCAGTGTGCTTCAAGCTTTTTTTATACCTAAAGGAGAAAAAATGGAATATTACGATGTTGCTCGGATTTTAACTACGCACGGTTTGAATGGTGAAGTTAAAGTTAGTGTAATTACTGATTTCCCTGAAGATCGTTTTGCTATAGGGATGCATTTGGCAATCAAAGATGAAACTTCTCAAGTTTTAACTGTGGCCAAGAGTAGACCTTTTAAGCAATTTTGGTTAGTTCAATTTGCAGAGATTACTGATATTGATCAAGCTGAAAAATTAAAAGGAAAAATACTAGTTGTTAGTGAAGCCGACCGCGGTGAACTACCTGAAGGCGTTTATTACTATAAGGACATCTTTGACTGTGATGTCATTGATGAAGAATCCGGTAAGCGCTTGGGTAAAATCACTGATATTGAATCACCTGGTGCTAATGATATTTGGCTAGTCCATGAAGATAATGGTAAAGAGTATTGGATTCCTAATATTGCATCGGTGGTTAAAAAAGTAGATGTAGCTAATAAAAAAGTCTATGTTGAGTTATTGGAGGGCTTACGCGATGAAGATTAATGTATTGACACTTTTTCCTGATATGTTTGCTCCTTTGCAAGTTTCAATGTTGGGACGTGGGCTTGAAGATAAAAAATGGGAGCTTAATTTAGTTAATTTTCGTAATTTCACTACCGATGTACATCATCATGTTGATGATACGCCCTATGGTGGTGGCGCTGGGATGGTTTTGCAAATTATGCCGATTAAAAAAGCACTTGACTCGTTACCATCTACAGGTAAGGTAATTATTACTGCACCACAAGGTAAAACTTTTAATGAAAAAATGGCGCAAAGCTGGGCCCAAGAAGATGAATTAACCTTTATTTGCGGACATTACGAGGGCTTTGATCAGCGGGTTTATGACTTGGCTGACGAAACTGTTTCAATCGGTGATTATGTTTTAACTGGTGGTGAATTGCCAACAATGAGTATGATTGATGCTACAGTAAGACTTTTACCTGGTATTTTGGGCAATGCAGCTAGTCCAGTTGAAGAAAGCTTTTCACATGGGTTGTTAGAATATCCGCAATATACGCGTCCAGCAGATTTTGAAGGGCAAAAGGTGCCAGAGATATTGACTAGTGGCAATCATCAAAAAATTGCACAATGGCGGCATAAAGAGGCTCTTAGAACAACATATTTGCATCGACCTGATTTGCTCAAAGAACGAGTTTTAACAACTGAAGAAAAGAAAATGTTGGCAGATATTAAAGCAGAGCTTGATTAAGCAAGCTCTACTTGATATACTATTCATCGTGGCGTGACCACAATGAATAAGTTTAGGGGTGTTCCGCTGGCGTTGGTACGTTGATGAATGCCGAAGAAGGAGAAAAGTATATTATGGATCCATTAATTCAAGAATTAACTAAAGAACAACTTCGTGACGATATTCCTGCATTCCGTGCAGGTGACACTGTTACTGTTCATGTACGTGTTGTTGAAGGTACTCACGAACGTATTCAGTTGTTCGAAGGCGTTGTAATCAAGAAGAAGGGTACTGGCATCGGTGCTACTTACACAGTTCGTAAGATTGCTTCAGGTGTTGGTGTTGAAAGAACCTTCCCAGTTAACGACCCACGTGTTGCTAAGGTTGAAGTTAAGCGTCATGGTCGTGTACGTCGTGCTAAGCTTTACTACTTACGTGAACGTCACGGCAAGTCAGCAAGAATTGCTGAAGCACGTCGTTAATCATAACGTCAATCATAAAAAGGTCAGTTCCAGTGGAACTGGCTTTTTTTCTACCCAAAAGTTGTATATAAAATGCTATGATGGAGTTATGGAATGAATGAGGTGAAATAAATGAAGTTCAATTGCAAATTTGCACTTGTGGCAGCAACCGTATTGACAGTAGCACCTATATTATCTTTTCCCAATATCACGACTACGGTACAAGCAACGACGAAGAAAGCCCAAGCAGCTAAGAATACAATCCAGGTAAATAAAGCACCAATAATTTATGATCGTGCAGGTAATTATAATTCGAAATATCATCAAAATATCAAAGCTGGTACTCGTTTAAAATATAGTGGCAAGACTTATATTATTCAGCAGCGCTTTGCAGCTGGGATTCCTGTGCCAACTAGTCGAATTATTGGTGGTAAGCTTTACTATTCGATTGGTAAAGGAGGCTATGTTAAAGAAAGCGATGTGTTAACCTGGCTTGGTAACACAAATACGGTCAAGTTACATTTTCGGCACAAGAAAAATTATATTTATGATAAAAATGGTAAAAAATTAGTTAGCTATAATGGTGGCAAGAATTATTTTACTAGTAAACAAAAACCAAAAATTGAGGTACCATACTATAATTCGCCTAAGCAATTATTTAATATTGGTAAGGGCGGTTATATTGATGCCAGCCAAGTAACTACTTTGAATGGCAAGGGAACCGTGTTTTTAAATAATAATGCACCTATTTATGATGCAACAGGCAAGCAAGTCAAGAATAAAAATCTAAAACAAGGAACGGTTTTAAACTATTATGGTAAACCTAAGAAAGCGGCTGCTAATACTCAATTTTATTATTATCAAAATAAAACTAAGATGACTTTACCTGCAATTCAACAAGGTGATCATACTTATTTTCAGATTAGTAAAACACAATATATCAATGCGGCAGACGTTGCTTTAGTAGATGGTAAGACGTTGTGGGATAAAGGACCTGTGAGTGTGTCTTTAATAAATGATGCATATGCGTATACTGCCAAATTTAAGCAAAATAAAAAGGTGCTTTATCGTGCTGGTGCTAAACTAACGGTTGATAGAACCAAAATAGAAGGTAAAAAATCACCTCAACTTTATTTACATGTTAAAGGTACCAAAAACTATCTTTATTGGGGTAATGAAAAAGACTATGGCGCATCACCATTAGATTATCGTCACGGTTCAACTAATTTAATATTGCAGACATTGTTGCATAATTAGTCTGTGTGTAATACTTTTAAACTGATATCATAAAGGACTATTATCTTAATAGAAGGTGATAGCCTTTTATTTTAAAAAGATCACAATGATAAAATGGCTGTATAGTAGTAATGATGAAAAAAGATTGTGAATAAATTCAGCTGTGAAACGGTTGTGAAACTAAGACAAAAATCACAAAGTTGGCAGATATCTATTACTAATCTTGATATAAAGGCATTTGTTATTGTGAAGCTATTTTTGTAAAAAATAATATTAAATGTGGAATTAGCGTTAGAACCAATAGTTATCCACATTTGTAAATGTCCCCAGTAAAGTCGAGTAAAACAAAAATTTAAAAGAAGATGGAAAAATGGATTATCCGAAAAAACTGATTGACGAAGTGAAAGAACGATCTAAAGGCATGCAGCTAGAAGGAATTAATTCTGGCTCGGGTCCCCAACATCCTTTATTAATGATTGTCGGTGAAGCTCCTGGTCGAAATGAAATTGTTAATAATATTCCCTTTAGCGGGGATGCGGGTAAGGAATTGGATAAATCATTGGAGCAGATTGGTCTGACACGTGATCAGGTATATATTACATCTGCTGTGAGAAGTCGACCTTTTGCAATCAAAAAGGTTTTTAGCAAGCGTGAAAATAAAGAAGTAATCAAATATCCCAATCGTAAGCCAACCAAAAAAGAGATTCTAGCTCATGCGCCTTTCTTAGATTTTGAAATTGACTATGCTCAACCAAAACTAATTGTTGCCTTGGGTAATACGGGATTAGAACGTCTTTTGGGGGTCTGGTCATAAGATTTCAGCTGAACATGGTCAAGTAATTAAAAATACACCAATTTTACGTTTAAATGAAACTAAAGACGGCTATATTTGGTCAAAAGAAAGATACACTATTTTCCCAGAATATCATCCTGCCGCTGTTTTTTATAATCGCAAGCTAACAGATGATATTATTAAAGATTGGGATAAAATCAAGCCGTATGTAGAAAAGGAAAAATCTGAAAATGAGTAATGAAACTTTTTTGATTCCAATTAGACAAAATAATGATTTATCGGATATCGCTTTAAATGAATTACGCATGGATCTAGATGAGCATGCTTTACATCAACGTTATTACACTGATATTGCTTATTTAGCAGGAAATAGTCGTAAGTATAGTCTAAATAGTGTACAAACCGTTGCGAGCCCTTTGATAGGTAAGAAAATTTTATTTTTGGGTTCTTCCGTTACTTTTGGTTTTGGCGCTTTGGGTGAAAGCTTTGTTGATTATCTTTGGAAGCGTGATGGCGTTGCTGCAATTAAAGATGCAGAAAATGGTACGACCTTAGTTGATGAAGATACTTATAAGCCAAACGATTCTTATGTTGCTCGTTTTAGAGAAGAGTTGACCGAATCACAACCTGATGTTTTTGTCTTACAACTTTCAACTAATGATGCAAATCAAAATAAAAAACTAGGCAAAATTACTAATCAAAACTTTGACACCAAAACCATTACGGGAGCTTTGGAATATATGATTTCAACGGCTCAAGCAAGGTGGAAATGTCCAATTTTAATTTATACTAATCCTTATTTTGCTAATCCGTTATACAAACAGATGGTTGAACGAGTACACGAACTGGCTCAAAAGTGTCACATTGAGATTCTAGATTTATACGATCATCCTGATTTTCAGCATCAAGACGCTTTGTATATGGCTGATGAAATTCATCCAACTCGTGCGGGTTATCTAAAGAAATGGTTACCATTATTTGAAGAAAAAATAACTGAAATTTTGGCATAAAGAAAGACCTAGATAAATTATCTAGGTCAAAATTGAAATTAGTCAATGTTATTACGATACAAGCTAACTACCTTACCCAAAATTGTAACTTTAGGTAAAATGATTGGAGCCATTGTATCATTTTCTGGCTGTAATCGGTAGTGATCCTTTTCTTTGTAGAAACGCTTAACTGTAGCTTCATTTTCTTCAGTCATTGCCACCACGATTTCACCATTGTTGGCAGATGATTGTTTGCGTACGATTACGCTATCACCGTTTAAAATGCCAGCGTTAATCATACTTTCACCGTGGACTTTGAGCATAAAGAGTTCACCAGCATCACTTTTTAAGTCTGGTGGGAGTGGAAAGTAGTCATCAATATCTTCAACTGCCAGAATTGGTTGTCCTGCAGTAACCACACCGATAACTGGAATTTCCTTTGGCTTGATACCTAACTCTTTTTTACCTTCACGGGTAATTTCCAAAGCACGAGGTTTTGTAGCGTCTTTTACTAGCCAGCCCTTTCTTTCAAGGCGAGCTAAATGACCATGGACAGTGGAAGTAGAAGAAAGACCAACTGCAGAACAGATTTCTCTAACTGTAGGTGGAATGCTCCGTTTCTCAACTGTATCGTAAATATATTGCAAAATTTCTAGTTGCTTTTTATCGCTTGTTTTTCTTGGCATTTTTAATTCTCCGTTTGTATTTATGGTACTTAATATTATAACCTAATTCTACCAGATAATGTCAATATTCTCAAACAGGCGTTCTTAAGAAGTTATACTTTTTTTATGATAAAAAATAAGGTAGACTAATGATTGTTAATGTGAGGTGGAACTATTATGGATAATAAAGATGCAATGAGTAAAGAAGAAGAAAAAAAGGTAACAGATCGAATTAATGAACTTTACCATAAGAAAGAAAAAGAAGGATTAACTCCTGAAGAAGAAGCAGAAAGAAAAGAACTGCATAAGAAGTTTTTAGCTAACTTTAGAGCAGCTTTTAAACAAGATGTTGAAAACATGGTTATCTTGGATAAGAATGGTAAAGAAGTTACTTCAGAACGAGCTAAACGTGCTCAAAGAAAAAAAGGACTTAGAAAAGATTAACTAGCTCTTTTAATAAGTTAGAGGATTATGATAAAATATAAATGTTAGTTAGATGGAGGATTTAATAAGATGAATTTAGGTTTAGCAATTTTTTTGATCATTGTTGCGCTCTTGGTTGGTGCAACAGCGGGTTTCTATGGTGCAAGAGCATACATGAAGAAGTACTTTAAGGAAAATCCTCCTATTAGTGAAGATATGATCGTTGCTATGATGTCTCAAATGGGACAAAAGCCTTCAAATAAGAAGGTACATCAAGTAATGAACATGATGAAACACCAACAAAGGTAATTAATTTAGATTATTTTTGGAAAGAGGCGAAGGATTTTCTTTGTCTCTTTTTTTGTGCAATTTTTAAAATGAGGTGAAATATGGGAATATTTAGCAAACTAGGTTGGTTTTTTAAGGCTGAAAAAAAGCGCTACATTATTGGGATTACTTTCTTAGCGCTGACTTCCTTAGCCAATTTAGTACCACCGCGCGTATTAGGTTTGATGGCTGATCAACTTGATCAAGGACATATTTCCTGGGGCCAATACGGAATGCTGATCATTGCCGTTTTAGCCGCAGCGCTCACTCTTTATATTTTGCGCTATTTCTGGCGTAAGCAAATCTGGGGCGGAGCGGCAGAATTGGAACGGCAGATGCGGTCAAAGTTATTCGATCATTTTATGATTATGGACCGAACTTTTTATCAGCGCCATCGAACGGGTGATTTAATGGCACATGCCACTAATGATGTTTCCGCTATTCAGAATGTAGCTGGAGACGGTGTTTTAACTTTAGTTGATTCTTTAGTTATGGGGCTGTCAACAATGATCGCAATGATTATTTTTGTTGATTGGCGTTTAACAATTGTCGCTTTATTACCATTACCGTTTTTGGCATTGGGAGCTTGGAAATTAGGTGATCACTTACATGATGCTTTTGATAAATCACAAGCTGCGTTTTCAAAGTTGAATAATAAGACACAAGAATCCGTTTCGGGTATTAAAGTGCTTAAAACTTTTGGTCAGGGTAAAGAAGATACTGCAGCCTTTGATCGAATGATTGATGAAACAATCAATGTTAATAAAAAAGTTTTTGTTTGGGATTCATTATTTGATCCTTTAGGTACCATAGTCATTGGTGCTACATATGTAATTACCATTATTTATGGCGGCTTATTGGTAATTAATCGAATTTTATCGATTGGTCAATTAGTTTCGTTTATTGCTTATATTTCTAATATGGTTTGGCCAATGTTTGCAATAGGGTATTTATTTAATATCCTAGAGCGTGGTAGTGCTAGCTATGATCGAGTAGAAAAATTGCTTAATGAAAAGCCATTAATTACTGATGCTCATGCAGATCAGAGTATTACAGTTAAAGATTTGCAAGGTGATTTAAAATATAATATTAAATCATTTGCCTATCCTGATGAACCAGAGATTCCAGTTTTACAGCAGGTTAACTTTACTCTAAAGCCAGGCCAAACTTTAGGCTTAGTTGGTCGAGTCGGTGCCGGTAAGACGACAATTATTCAATTGCTTTTGCGAGAGTTTGATCAATATGATGGGCAAATTACTTTAAATGGTAAGGATATTAGAACAATTCCACTGAAAGTATTACTTAGCCAAATTTCTTATGTACCACAAAATAACTTTTTGTTTTCAACTAGTATTGGTCGAAATATTGCTTTCTCTTCTGAAGAAGCGAAAAAAGAAGATATTACAACAGCAGCTCAAAAAAGTGATTTACACGATGATGTTTTACAAATGCCTAAGGGCTATGAAACATTAGTTGGTGAAAATGGGCTATCGCTTTCAGGTGGTCAAAGACAGAGAATGTCGATTGCCCGTGCGTTGTTAAAAGATAGTCAGATCTTGATTTTGGATGATGCTTTATCAGCAGTTGATGCGAAGACTGAAACTGAAATTTTATCATCATTAAGAAAAGAGCGAGCAGATAAGACTACGATGATTGCAGCTCACCGCTTAACTTCTGTCATGGATGCGGATCTGATTTTAGTTTTAAAAGATGGGCGAATCGTTGAACGAGGCAATCACCAACAACTTTTAGACGAAGATGGTTGGTATGCAGAAATGTGGCGTAGACAAGAGTTACAAGCAAAGGTGGGTGAAGATGTAGATGAATAACGAAGAACAACATGAATCCGTCTGGTCGAAGACAATTCCGTTTAAAGAACAAGTTGACATTTTTAAACGACTAATGGGCTTTGTGGAGCAATTTAAATTTGAAATGATCATTGCTTTAGTTGGAGCTTTTGTTGTCAGCATAATTAATATTCTTTTACCAAGGGGTTTGCAATATTTCTTAGATCATTTCTTGTTACACCAAAATACAACGGTGCAAGTGATTCTTTTTGCAGGATTATTGTATGCTTTAGGCTCTATTTTAAAGGCAATTATCCAGTTTACTTATCAATATTTCTTTGCCTTAGGCTCAGAGAAAACATTAGAAAGTGTCAGAAGAGCGCTTTACCGTAAGTTACATAAATTAGGGATGCGTTATTTTGACCAAACTCCAGCTGGTTCAATTGTTTCAAGAGTTACTAATGATACAATGACTTTGAGCAATTTTTTGACTGTTCTATCAACTTTTGTAATTGGTGTTTTCTCTGTAGTAACAGCATTAGTAGCGATGTTTACTACTAATGTAGTTGCTGGCTGGTTAATTTTGCTTTTTATGCCAATTCTGTTATTTGTTATTTGGCTTTACTCTCAAAGAAGTTCGCGACTTTATCGTAATTATCGTGAACGCCTTAGTCGAATTAACACTAATTTGAACGAATCAATCGAAGGAGTCTCTGTTATTCAAGAGTTTAATCAGGAAAAACGGATGACCCACAATTTTGAAGGCGAAAATGGTGGGTTAATGAATACTCGTTTTAATATGATTCGGGTTAATTCACTATTATTGTCGCCTTTAACCTCATTGCTTTATTCATTAGCCTTGGCTGTTTCATTGATGTATTTTGGTTTTCCATTACGTGAGACTTTTGTACCAGCCGGTGTGGTATATGCTTTTTCACAATATATTTCACAGCTGTTTAACCCGATTTCAACTATGATGGACCAAATGACTTTCTTCCAAGATGGGATTGTTGCGGGTAAAAGAATTTTTTATATTTTGGATGATACGCAATATGAACCTAAACAAGATGCACAAGCCGGCTTAACAATTAGCAAAGGGAAGATTGAATTTAAGCATGTGAGTTTTTCATATGATGGCAAGCATGAAATTTTGCATGATATTTCTTTTGTGGTTAATCCAGGCGAAACATTAGGAATTGTTGGACATACTGGTTCAGGAAAAAGCTCAATTATTAATGTGATGATGCGCTTTTATGAATTTGGTCAAGGTAAAGTTTTAATCGATGATGTTGATATTCGTAAATATCCTAAAGAGGAGTTACGCAAAAAACTTGGATTAGTTTTGCAAGAGCCATTTATGTTTTATGGCGATATCGCTTCTAATATTCGTTTATATAATAAGCAGATTACTGATGCTCAAATTAAGGCTGCGGCTAAAGCAGTTCAAGCTGATCAATTTATCGAAAAAATGCCAGGTAAATACTATGCAAAGGTAATTGAAGGTGGAGAGGAATTTAGTCAAGGGCAACGGCAACTAATTTCTTTTGCCAGAACTTTAGTCACAGACCCTAAAGTTTTAGTATTAGATGAAGCAACTGCTAATGTTGATACGGAAACTGAAACTTTAATTCAGCAAGGTCTAAAACGTTTACGTAAAGGACGGACCACTCTAGCAATTGCCCACCGGCTTTCAACTATTGCCGATGCTGATCAAATCATTGTTTTGGATAAAGGACGAATTATTGAGCGCGGTACTCATGAAGAATTATTAGCGCAAAAAGGCTATTACTATAACTTGTATACTGTGCAAAATAAGGATAATTAATTTTGAGGACGTTTGTTTAGTAACGACGTCCTTTTTGCTATAATAATGAAAAAGTATTAAATAATTATGAATATTTGTAAGGAGAAAAAAATGAGAAGATATTTTGCCGTTCGTGGTGGAGCTGGCGATGTTGCACAACCGGATCTTAATGCCAAACCACAAGATAATTTGTATTTAGCTGTCAATTCAGAATGGTTGTCTAAAGCTAAAATCCCTGCAGATAAGACGTCTGCTGGGATTAACTCTGAACTAGATCAACGAATTGAAGATTGGGTAATGAAAGATTTTGCTGATGTTGCAGCAGGTAAAGAAAGAATGCCTGATATCAAGGATTTTGGGAAAGCAATTGCTTTATATAAAATTGCCAAAGATTTTGACAAAAGGGATGCTGAAAAAGCTAATCCAATTCAAAAAGATTTACAAAAGTTATTAGCTTTGAGTAGCTTTAGTGATTTGGAACAAAAGGCTGCTGATTTATTTATGGGTCCATATACTTTGCCATTTGTCTTTGATGTTGATGCTGACATGAAGAATACTGATGTAAATGTGCTTCATTTTGGTGGACCAAGTACATTTTTACCAGATACTACGACCTATAAAACAGCTGATGCCAAAAAACTCTTGGATATTTTACAAGATCAAAGCATTAATTTGTTAATGATGGCCGGGGTTGGTAAGAGTGAAGCACGTACTTATGTTGCCGATGCTTTAGCTTTTGATCAAAAATTGGCTAAGATTGTTAAATCAACCGAAGAATGGTCAGATTACGCAGCAATCTATAATCCAGTAAACTATGCTGAATTTATTGCAAAATTTAAGTCATTTAAGATGGCTGACTTTATGGCTGCTGTTTTGCCAGTTAAACCAGAGCGGATCATTGTAATGGAACCACGTTTTCTTGATCATGCTGAGAGTTTATTAATCGCAGCTAATTTTGCCGAAATTAAAGGCTGGATGTTGGTTAAATACATTAACAATGTAGCTAGATTTTTGTCTCAAGCTTTTCGAGAAGCAGCATTTCCATTTAATCAGGCAATTACTGGTACGCCACAATTGCCAACTCAAATTAAACAAGCTTATCGTTTAGCAAATAGTGCTTTTGATGAAGTAGTCGGCATTTTTTATGGGCAAAAGTATTTTGGAGCTAAAGCCAAAAAAGATGTTGAAGACATGATTCATAAGATGCTCAAGGTTTATGAGGAAAGAATCAAATCAAATACCTGGCTTTCTGCTGAAACGAAAAAGAAGGCAGTAGTTAAGTTAAAAGCCTTGGTCTTAAAGATTGGTTATCCAGATAAGATCGAAGAAATCTTTGATTTACTGCAAGTTGATCCTGAAAAGAGCATCTATGAAAATGAGGCAGCAATGTCGACAGTGCGTACTAAATATATGCTGGCTAAATTAACTAAGCCGGTTGATCGTTCGGTATGGTTAATGCCAGGTAATTTAAATAATGCCTGCTATGATCCACAAAGAAATGATTTAACTTTCCCAGCAGGAATCTTGCAGGCACCGTTTTATGATATTAATCAATCGCGCGGTGCTAACTATGGCGGTATTGGTGCAACTATTGGTCACGAAGTATCACATGCTTTTGATAATAGTGGTGCTAAGTTTGATGAACGAGGAAATATGAATAATTGGTGGACTGATGCAGACTTCGCTGAATTTAATAAACGAGTTGGCCAAATGGTTGATATTTTTGATGGTTTGCAATATGGTCCAGCTAAAGTGAATGGTAAGCAAGTTGTTGGTGAAAATATAGCTGATTTAGCTGGACTTGCCTGTGCTGTCCAAACTGGAAAAGATGATGGTGCCGATTTAAAGGATCTTTTTGAAAACTATGCTCGTAGCTGGATGCAAAAACAACGTCCTGAAGCAATCAAAACAGAAGTTCAAACCGATGTCCATGCGCCGCAGCCAACTAGAGTAAATATTCCGGTTCAATGCCAAGATGAATTCTATGATGCATTTGACGTTAAGAAGACAGATGGCATGTGGCTTAACCCAGAAGATAGAATTACAATCTGGTAAAAATAACAAGAATCTATATTGGCCTAAGTGAATAAGATGAAGATAACCCATTAGGTTATGTAGCATTGACCTTTGATAAGCTTAACCACCAAATTTTAGGTGGGGCAGTAATGTCTACTTATGATTTAACAGGTTAAGGAAATGTCCTTAGTTTAGCTATTCGCCATAGACTTACTTTAGAAGATCTTGCAGAACAAGATTTCTTCTTCTCACCAAGTTTTGACCGTCAATGGAGTCTACTTAACTTGGCGGCCCAACATGCCTTAGGCTGAGCTAAATTCTAATTTAATGAAAGTAGGTCTCAATATGAAGTATCCAGAAACAAAAGAAAGGTTAAATGAATTAGTCATTAATTTATTGCATATGCACATGATTGTTCGCCGTCACCATTGGTATATGCGCGGCAGTCAATTCTTGAAGTTGCACCCATATCTTGATGACTTAATGGATGAACTAGATGATCAGATTGATGGTCTTGCAGAAAGACTAATTACCATCGATGGTTCACCTGTTGCCACTTTAAGGGAAGTTGTTCAATTAAATAAAATTCCTGGTGAAAAGGGGAGTTGGGACTTCACTAATACACAAAGACTTGAAAAGATCATTTCAGGCTATCGTTATTTAGATAAGCTCTATGAAGAAGCGCTTGAAGCTTCTGATAAAGAAGGAGATTACTCGACTAATGATATTTTGACTGGTTTCCATACTGATCTTGAAAAGCGACTTTGGATGTTAACGGCTGAACTTGGTCAAGCTCCAGATATTGATGCATAAGTCGTAAATTTAGAGAAAATAGCGAATCTGTAGTGGTTCGCTATTTTTTATGGCAAAAAGCTCTATCACAATTTACGTAAGCACCTGAAATTTGGACTATAATTTCGAGGCTTTTGTTATGTCTAAATTATCTGAACGAGACATTAATTATTTCTGAAACTTGCGAACTCTGTTCGCGGGTGTGTCATTGTTTCATAGCTTCTGTTTTAGTTTTACGCTGTCCTTCAGGTCTTTGTCTGTGTTGCAGGTTTATCCATCATTTGGCCCGACTAGACATCTGCACGCGCACATGAAAAAATTGATAGTCAATTCCTTCATTAATAACGTCACTATTAGTGATACACAAGAAAAATGCTACCAAATCAGTCAGATTTAGTAGCATTTTTTTAGATTAACTAAAGTAAATTTTAGAAAAGATATTTATTAGGCAAGACAGTTAGGTAATGTTTATTTTACAAACCCTGCACTAAACCAGTTAGTTGCGCTTGGTTTAAGTGACCATCCAGTTACTTTTTTATTAACAGCGGTTATTGAATATGAATTAGTGGTAGGTACAACATAGGCCTCATTGTACATCCATTTTTGCCATTTTCTGAATGCGTCAACACGATACTTATGGTTGAAAGCTTTTTCTGAGTCAATATCAGCTAAAAGCTTACTTTGTACAGGGGAAACAAAACGTGCCATATTATATGGTGCAGCAGCGCTATAAAGATCATTAGGAGAAGGTTCACTTGAAAGTGACCAGCCACCTTCAAAGACATCAATTTTTGGATCATCAGATTGAACTGCTTGTACCCAATTGTTAAATTCCATTGGACGACCGCCAACAAACTTAACGTTCAAACCGATTTTCTTCCATTGTTGGATATAATTACGCCATACGGGCTCTGCGGTAGTAGAATTATTTCTAACAGCTAAATTAATAGTAAGCTTCTTTCCGTTAGGTTGAACTCTGAATTCGCCTTTCTTTTTATATCCGGCTTTATCTAGTAATTGGTTGGCTTTCTTCAAGTTATATGGGTAACCTTTAATTGAACTATCGGAAAAGTCACCAAATTGTTCTGGAATCAAAGTATTAACACGGAATGCTAATCCTTGGTAATAGCGTTTAGCAACAGCATCAATATTCATTGCATAGGCCATTGCTTTACGTAATGCTGGATTATTCATCTTGGCATTCTTATTTTCAACATTCTTTCCTAGCTTCTTATCCCATTTACCAACTTTAAAAGCTAAGTAGTTATAACTAAGTGGAACTTCACCAATAAAGTTAGTATCAGTTGCATTCTTAGTTTGATCCCATTGTGTATTAACCACATCAGCAATATCAAATTTATGACTTTTAATGGCTTGGGTAGCAGAACTGGAGCTGATAACAGATGCAGTTACTTTTTCAAAGTTTGGTGTACCACGCCAGTAATAAGGATTACGCTCCCAAGAAACAGATTGACCACGAACAATATTAGATACACGGAATGGTCCAAAAAATAGTGGTGATTTTCTGACCTTGTCACTAGATAAAAGCTTTGAAAAAGGTACATCCTTTAAGTAATGATAGGGTTCAGCACATTCCCAGAAATATCCATTACCTGATTGAAGCATACCAGGCTTCATTTGCTTGAAATGGATTACGACTTTGCGTCCATTTTCACCATCAGGCATTTCAATTCCAGAAATTTTCTTGCTTTTGCCTTCATGATATTCAGCTAAGCCAACAATATCAGCTAAAGATTCAGTATATCTTTGTGATTTAGAGTCTTTATTTGCAATAATTTCATAAGCAAATTCAACGTCTTTAGCATTCACTTGCTTACCATCTGACCACTTAACTCCTTTTTTCACTTCGATTGTGATAGTCTTAGCTTTCCGATTTAGTTTAAAAGTAGCAGCTCCTTTATTATTAATCTTATATTGATCATCTGTTGAAAATAAAGATTCTAGACCTGGGCTTTGTACCTCACTATCAATTGTAGTATCTGATAATTCTGGTAAGAAAATACCAGTGAATGGACTGTCTGATTCAACAGCATAGGTTAAAGTTTTAATACTTTTTACGGGAACAGTTTCGCTAAACTTATGATTAGTTTTATTTGCATTACTACTGTTTGTATGTTTGTTATTACCACATGCAACTAAACTTAAAGTTGCTCCAGAAATAAGTGCTAATGTACCAAAATATTTTCTTGCTTTAGTCATGGTAAAGCGCACCTCTAAAGAAATTTTATTAAATTATATTTAAGCTTTATTATATGATTATTAAAACAACAAATTGTTTTATCTATTTTTGTTAAAAAATATAAATAAAATTAAAAAGATTAGATCTTAGGATACCTAAAACATAATAGAGATAAGTCAGATCTCTGAACTCTATATAGCAGAATATGCAAGGTGCTAAGGAACATAACGATCGTAAGTTGATGAAAATTAGGAAGGATAAATGAAAGTTTTTTTTCACTTTTAGCTTATTATAATGCGGAAAATAGAACACGCATTTTAGTAGGATTTCAAACCGCTTAGAAATGACAATATTAACATATAATGGTGTATTGGTGGACAAGCTTTAATTATCACCAAGCGTACATCTTGTTACTACAATTATGATAGAATCAAGACAGTATAAAAACCATACTCCGATAAAATATCGAAATATGGTTTTAAAATAGAGTGATCTAAAATATGTTCCAAATTTGGCGTTCGCATCAAATTCGACTGGCCTTAAATTTAAATTAATTATTGAATTTTATTCTTCTGTTGTAACAGCCAAGTTTGGCATAGTTGCAATGTCGTTCATATCAATGTATGACTTTTGACCCTTAATGCCGTATAAAATCAAAGTTTGGTCGCCATTTTTAATAGTCTTAGTGCGGTCAACACTAACTTTGCTGCCAGCAGTTAATTCTTGGCTAACTCTTTTACCTTCGGCATCGTAAACAGGGACTTTAGATTCATTGCTATGCTTACCTAAAGTTACAGTTTGGTATGCAGCATATAATGGTTCATTATTTACGTAACTTACATTAGATACGCGGATATATGCGTTTTTACCGATGCTGTAATATTGGTGGCCCTTAATAGTCTTAGTTGATAAAGCCATCTTTTTGCCATCATTTACTAAGAAGCGGTATGCATCACTAGCAGCTGTTTTAATCGAGCCGGTGTAGTTTACAATTCGAGATCTACGCAATAAGACACGCTTAGAGTTCTTAGTTACGCGCTTACCATTTTTGTCGTAAACATATGAATTATTAGCAATATATAAGACGCTCTTGCCGTTTAATGTTGAAATTGCGGAAGTCGGAACGTACTTGTCTTTAGCGATCTTATAAGTATATTCATTGTTGATTAACTTAGGAGCGCCGTAGTATTTAAAAGTAGTGCCGTTCTTAATCTTTTGATTCTTTTGTTTGCCAGCAGCATTGTAGACACCGATTACACTACTATTGTTATTGCCAACAGTAATTGTGCCAGTTGACTTTTTAGTAGCAGCTTGAGCAGTAGTGATTGATGGATTTACAAGTGCAATAGCTGGTGATGTTAAAGATAATGCGGCAGCAGCTAAGCTGATTGATTTAATGAGTTTCATGGATATTCCTCCCTTGAAAATATCAATATTTTATTTGCTATTATTATACGCGTGGTGCTAGTTAAATTGTTTTAGTTAACAAAAAAAGTCCAATCTTATTAGACTCGACTTGTAAACATATTAATAGAAAAGAGTCTGACTAGATTGAACTACCCTAAGCCTAAGCGTTTTTCTCATCCTAATACAAGTTAGTTTTAGTCGTTTAAATATAATTTGTTGCTGTTTGTACAAACTTTATGCCCCAGATGCATTAAAGCAAAGACGGAATGTCAATCGATGTAAAATATCTGACAGTTCTATTCTGGCCTTGCTTATTTGGCAGGCTTCATTGGGCGTTGAATCTCAAAGAAGATTTTGTGAAAAGCTTGTTAATTTATCTCACTCTCGCTTTAATCGCAGAGCACGCATGCTTTTGCCATTGATCTATTTAATTCGACATGGTCTTAATGAGGAAGTAGATCTGTCAGGCGACATTTTGATTATTGATAGCTTTCCTGTGCCAGTCTGTCAGCCAATTCGCAATCGTCGAGCAAAGATCTTTCGCGGCTATGCCGATATTGGCTATAAGGCAACCAAAAAAATCTATTATTATGGTTTTAAGGTTCACGCTATTGTTAGCGATGACGGCTACTTGCTAGATTATATCGTAACCAAGGCCTCAGTTCATGATGCTAAGGAAACAGTAGAACTGATTACTAACGCTCATCCTGACAATCGTTACCTTTTGGGCGATGAAGGATATTTGGGCAAAAACCTGCATCAACGCTTAGAGCAAATGGGCTATACGCTTTGGACACCATATCGTAAAAACATGAAGAATGCTCAAAAGCACAATAAGCACTATTTAATGGCACTCAGAAGGACCATTGAGAGTGATTTTTCGCTTTTGTCTTACTACAACGCTGAAAATAATCGAGCTAGAAGTTTAGCAGGTTCTCAAGAGAGACTCGAAATTGCCATTTTAGCTTATAATATGGCATATTGTCTAGAACGATTTAACTAGCACAACGCGTATAATTTATGTAAAATATATGATTAAAAAATTAATATTTGTCATAGTTGATGCATTTTTCTATTCAAGAAGAATTTAGATATAGTAGAATGAAATCACTATGACAATTTTTTGAGGTGAATGATTTGAGATATTTTAGAAACGATAAACTGGATTTAGTTAATAAGGAAAAACAATGCTTTGGTTTTAGAAAATTATCAAGCGGAAAAATCGCTTCAGTATTATTAGGGGTAACTATTTTTGGTAGTTTTGCTCTTAATGGCCAAGTTGTTAAGGCTGATACACCTACTGATGGCAGTCAAACAAGTGCTGCAGTTGATGAGGCAAAGAATAAGCAGACAGATGAAGAAGAAGGACAAGATACTTCTGCACAAAAAGCTGGCAGCGGTGAAGAGTCGCATGAAGCTCAAACTGGAACTGTTACGCCTGGTACTACTAGTGGTAGTGAAGCTGAAACTGGTAAGACTCAAGCAGATAGTACTGGTACTGATACCCCAAATGCAAATAGGGGGGGTACAACCTCTGATACAAATGGTGCGGGGGCTGCTGCTAAGGTAAGAAGAATTCGTGCAGCAGAGATGCAGAGTCGAAGTATAAGCAATCAACCTACTGCTGACCAATTGGTTGATTATTATAAAGATAAAGTAAGTAAAGATAAGAACAATGTTGGTACTGCATTAGATAAAGAACATGCTCAGAGTTTGTTGGATTATTATAATAATTTAGAGACTGTTACAAACATTTTAGATTTAAGTGCATCGAGCTATGGCGAAGTATGGCTTGAATCTGCAATCAGTAAAAGGACATCCAACCTTTCCAATGAAGTTGTAAACCGGACTATAACTTATGTTTCTCAAAGAATAGTCACAGATACCCAGGCCAAGATTGATAAACAGATTGAAAAGCTTGAGCAATTAGCTAAAGACCATCCAAATAACCAAGAAATACAGAATGCAATTAATAATCTAAGGGACGCCAAAAATTCTGTTACTGTCGACAATATAACAAATGCTAAGGCTATGGAAAATGCTATTGGTACATTAGATAACTATGGCTCTCAATCTGCATATAATAAATTAAAACAAGATGCTGAAAATCCTCCAGCAGAAGTTAATAAAGACGGTTTGAAGAGTGACGTAGCTGAAGCCGATAAAGTCAAAGGCGATTATAATTACTACAATGCGACAAATAAGGATGCCTATGACAAGGCCTTAGAAGCAGCGCAAAAGGTAATCGACAACCCAGCTGCGACCCAACAAGAAGTCAACGATGCCAAGACAGCATTAGCCGCTGCCAAGACAGCGTTGAATGGATCAGCAACCGATAAGGCTACTTTACAAAAAGACGTTGAGGATTCAAGCATCACCAAGGCAGATTCTAAGTACTACAACGCTAGCCAAGACAAGAAGCAAGCTTACGACGAAGCACTTGCTCAAGCTACTAAGTTGTTAAACGACAAGACTGCTGGCCAAAAGGCAGTAGATGATGCCGTAGCAAACTTAGAAAAGGCTAAGGCAGAGTTGAACGGTGAACCTAACTTCATCGGCGGTGACTACACTCCATCAGAGCCATCAACCCCATCTACCGAAACTCCAGCAGAAAAGACCACTGAAAAGATCTTGATGCACGCTTCTTACCTCTACGATAACAAGGGTATCAAGATTGATAAGCCAACTGTTAAGAGCTATGTAACTGTTGTAGTTGCAGAAAATCCTGTAACCATTAACGGTATTAAGTACTACAAGGTTGCTGGTAAAGATGAATATATCAAGGCTGGAAATATTGATGGTACTTTAAGAGTAATTACCCATAATTCATACATCTACAACAATAAGGGTAAGGCCACTCGTAACAAGGGCATCAAGCGCTTAGTCAAGAAGACTCGTGTCGTTAGAACATACGGTGCCCCAATCAATATCAAGGGTCATATGATGTACCGCATCGCTAAGAATAGATACATCAAGGCTAGAAACTTTGAAGGTACTTTGAGAAGACTTTCCCACAATTCATTCGTTTATGATGAAAAGGCTAAGGCAACTCGCAATAAAGGTATTAGACGCTTATTGAAGAAGTCACGTGTAGTAAGAACCTTTGATGCTCCAGTTAAGATCAACGGATACATGATGTACCGGGTTGACAATGGATACGTTAAGGTTAAGAACTTCAAGTAATCAGTTTCATTAAGCACACACACAAATACTTTAAAAGAACCGAAGCAAAATTCGGTTCTTTTTTGCGCTTACTTAGTTTCCACTTTTCGGTTATCCTTGTCTCATAGTAAGCGTCAAATAACCGGGTATCTGTTTTAGCCTTCATTTTTCAGGTATTCTAATCTCATCAAATTAATGGAGGTTACGAATATGATCGAAAAACAACAACCCATTGTGACACTTGGACATTCAACTAAGCCTAAAAAGGCTCGTCCACCACGTAATAATTTATTGCTTAATCTAAAAAAGGATGACTTAGAACTGAACTTCTACAGTAGTTTAGATACTGAAATTATGAATAAGCTGCTTGAGAAAGTCTTATTATGATTAGGCTCAGTGACTTAGGGCAAGTCTATATCGTTTGCGGCAAGACGGATCTGCGTAAAGGCATTGATGGCCTAGCAACTTTAGTTAAAGAACAGTTTGAACTTGATCCTTTTAGTGGTAAAGTTTTCCTCTTTTGCGGCGGAAGCAAAAAGCCCTTTATTGGGATGGGCAAGGTTTCTGGCTGTTATACAAAAGATTTGAGAACGGAAAATTGAACTGGCCTCGAAATCAAAATGAAGTTCAAGCTTTATCTTCTAAGCAGGTCGACTGGCTAATGAATGGCTTTGCAATTAGTCCTAAAATAAAGAACACGAAAGCGCGCGAATTCTACTAACACTTGACATCGCGCGCTTTTTTGATATTCTTTTAACTAATAAATTTAGGAGGAAGTTTATTAGTTAAAAGAAAATTTAGAAAAGACTATTGCTCAACAAGCAACTACAATTCAAAACTTAACTGATGAAATCAAGCTCCTCCGTGAACAAGTAGCTTACTTGACGCAGAAGCGTTATGGCAAGTCTTCAGAACAAAGGCCTTTAAATGGGCAAACAAGTCTCTTTGATGAACCTGATGCCCAAGATGACGGAGAACGTCCCCGACGCCGCTGTTCAGACTATTACTTATAACAGAAAAACTCAGCGCAGGAAAAGAGCCGACCTGCTAGCAGCCTTTCCTGCCGAAGAAGGTCATCATGAACTTACTGAGATTGGCAAGCAGCCAGTGCGCCAGGAAGTAATATTTATTTCAGCTCAGCTTAAGAAACTAGAGCACATCCAGCATGTCTACAAATGTGAATACTGCGGTCAAAGGGACTTGACTGATAAGATTATCAAAGCCAAATTGCCTAAAACTCCGTTGAAGCATGGCCTGGGCTCATCTCATTGATTGCTAATACTCTATATCAAAAGTATGAAATGAAGGTTCCTGATTACCGCCAAGAAAACGATTGGCGCAAGCTAGGACTAGATCTGTCACGGCAAATGCTCAATTACTGGGGATTGAAAAGCAGCGACTATTACTTTAAGCACATGTATAATCTGCTAAAGCAAAAACTATTAAAGCGCCCCATCCTGCATGCCGATGAAACCTACTATACTGTCTTAGAAAGCGAAACAATCAAGACCTACTATTGGGTCTTCCTTTCAGGCAAACATGATCAATACGGAATTACGCTGTATCATCATGATTCACACCGCAGCGGCCAAGTGGCACTTGATTTTTAGGCAATTACAATGGCTACCTGCACTGGAACATGTGGCAGGCTTATATGCAATTGCCTCAGGCAACCTTGGTTGGCTGCTAGGCACATGTAAGACGCAAGTTTGATGAAGCCGTGCCCCAAACCGCTTCGGATAAGTTGCTCGCTAAAAAAGGACTTAACTATTGCAATCGGATGTTTTATTTAGAACAGACTTGGGAGGCTTTAAACAAACAGGAGCGTTGCCGGTTAAGACAGGAAAAGCTCAAGCCTTTGATGAAAGAGTTCTTCAACTGGTGCAGGCAAAATAAAGCAACAGTCTTGCCCGGCTCTAAACTGGGCAAGGCTATCAGCTACTCGCTTAAGCATCAAGAAACTTTCGAGAATGTTTTGCTCGATGGTCAATTTAGAACTGTCCAATAATAAGGCTGAACGAGCTGTGAAATCACTCGTTATGGGCAGAGGCAATTGGCTCTTTTCGCAGAGTTTTGCTGGAGCTAAAGCCAGCGGCATTATTTTGAGTTTAATAGAAACAGCCAAAAGAAATGGGCTTGATCCAGAAAAATATTTGAAATATTTGCTAGAAAAATTGCCAAATGAAAAGGACCTAGAATCAAATACACTTGAAGCTTATTTGCCATGGCAAAAAGAGGTCAAAATTCTTTGTAAATAAGGCATGCAAAAAGGCCACCCCTGGGATGACCTTATTTTTCGTACTCTCAGGCACGCCTGGTTATTTGACGCTTACTTTATTTAATAGTTATTGCTTAATTCTTTAAGGCCTGGCAAACTCATCATAACAATGAAACTAATGATGTAGAGGGCTGAAAGAAAGCCCATGACAACCGTTAAATTGTAGTGATCCATCAAGATACCGATGACAACTGATGAGAAACCACCGATTGCACGGCCAATGTTAACGATGATGTTGTTAGCTGAGGAACGAATCTCAGTTGGGTAGAGGCGACTGATTACTGCACCGTAACCACCAAACATCCCATTTGAGAAGAAGCCCATGACTGCACCGATGATGAGTAGAGTAGCCATGTTTTGTGCAAGTGATAAAACATAAACCATGACAGCTGAACCGATCAAGAAGATGGCGAAGGCTCTACGTGGACCGAAGTGGTCGAAGATGTTACCGAAGGTCATCATACCGATGCTCATGCCGACGATAGTTGAGATCATCCAAATACTTGAGCTAGATACGTTTAAGTTCAATTGCTTTTGCACGATGGTTGGTAACCAGTTCATTAAGCCGAAGTAACCAGCGATTTGGACGGTCATCATGACCATCAAGCCTAAGCTTTGAAAAGCAAGACGTGGGGTTGAAAACATTTTTTTAATGACATCACGTAATAATGAACCTTTTTCATCTTTTTTAGCTTGGAGGAATTGATCGCTTTCATGCAAATGTCTTCTGATAAAGACTGTTAAAATTACTGGGACAATTCCGACCAAGAATAGTGCGTGCCAGCCAGCTGTTGGAATAATCCAAGCCGCAATTAATGCCGCAAAGATCGCACCGATTTGACCACCGACTGCCGCAATTGAGGTCATCTTACCAATTCTGTCGCTTTCAAAGTTTTCGGCGATTAAGGCAATGCCTACGCCATATTCACCGCCGGCACCAATACCGGCGAGAAAACGTAAGGCGTAAATCTCATAGATGTTGTTGGCAAAAGCCATTAAACCGGTAGCTAGGGCGAAGATTAAAACCGTGTGTGAGAAAGTTTTAACCCGGCCAATCTTGTCACCTAGGATGCCGAAGCAGATACCGCCGACTAGCATCCCTAAGTTAGTGATTGAGGAGATCAACCCAGCGGCTCCACCAGAGAGGTGCAAATCCGCAATCATTGAACTCATTGCAAACGATAAAAAAAGCACATCCATGTTTTCAAGCGCAAAACCTGATGAAGTAGAGGCGATGACCCACTTCTGGTTTTTACTTAGTCCATGACTGTGCTGCGTAATATATTTCATATTTAATTTCTCCAAAACGAATGCTCTCTGTCATCCAATTATTTCTTCGTCTATATATGATATGCTTTTTGAATAAAGAAACAAGGGTTGCTATGAAAAAAAGATCATCCTATCGTGCTGAAAGAATGATCTAAAAACTTTGTTTTAAATCTAATATACTAACAATCCGACGCCTAATGCGACTAGACACAAGACAAATTCGATTACCAGTAATTTCCAACACCACTTGAACCATTTGTTAAAGTCGATGTTAACCATCATCAAACTCATCAAGATTAATCCGGTTGGGGCAACCAAGGAAATAAAACCAAGGCCCCAGTTGTAGGCATCAATTACACTAGCACGGTCGATTCCAACTACATTGGCAAGTGGTGCCATGATTGGCATGGAAAGTACGGCCAAACCAGATGATGATTGGATGAAGAATCCCAGAATGATGTAGACGATGAACAGGAACCAAATGAAGATTAATGGACTCATGCCAGAAATCTGTTGGCTGAAGAAGTGCATGATGGTGTCACTGGTGTGACTGTCATCCATAACAATGGAAACGGATCTCGCCAACCCGATTGTCAAAGCAACACCAAGCAAATCGCTAGCACCATCAACGAAGGCTTGCACAACTTTGTGCTCGGAAAGACCTGAGAAGATAGCCATCAAGTAGCCGGCAGTTAAGAAGACTACCGAAATTTCGGTAAAGTACCAGCCTTTTTGTTGTACACCCCAGATCATGACGATAAAGGCAATGCCGAAGATGATCAATGATAATTTTTGTTGCCAAGTAAAGTTGGCTGGTTTGTTAAAGTCGGCATCGTTTAAGTACTTTTCACGATCTTCTTCGTATTGGTCGTAAACAACAGATTTAGTAGGATCTTTACGTACCTTTTCAGCGTAGCGAATGACATAGATCATACCAACTACCGTACAGATGGCCCACATGGTAATTCTGAGTGGTAAAGCTCTGGCGAAGTTAACACCGGCAGTGTTAGAAGCGATGATCGTTGAGAATGGGTTAATGGTTGAAATCATGGTCCCAATACTCGTTCCCAGGAAGATCGTTCCTAGAACTGTCATCGTATCATACCCGGCTAGCAGGAAGACTGGAATTAGGATTGGGTACATGGCCATCGTTTCTTCGGCAAGACCAAAGGTTGTACCACCAAGAGAAATTAGGCCCATCACAAGGATGATCAACAGAACTTGCTTACCTTTGATTTTCTTAGATAAAGCCTGCATCCCCGAGTTGATCGCGCCGTTTGCGTGAACGACACCAATACATCCACCTAGGATCAAAACGAAGGCGATAATGTCGACACTTTGAGCGATACCTTGTACCTGTGAGGTGAAGAACTGATTGAGCGCCTGCCACAGGTTAGGCTTCTTTAAATTGATTCTCTCGTAAGAATTTGGAATAGCAACTGGCTTGTAGATTGTGTCATCCTTAAATTTCTTGACTGCAATGTTGACCTTGTACTTCTTTAAAGTGGCCTGAGTAGCAGGTTCTTTGTACTTTTTGCCACTTGGTCTGGTAACTACGAAATCTTTATTGCTGGTATCATAAGCAATCGTCGCATAGTTACCGGCAGGAATAACAAGAGTCAATAGTTGAACAAGCAAAAGTACAATTATGATGACGGTATAGGCCGTCGGAAATTGGTGCTTTTTCTTCTTTTTAGTAGTCATAATAAAACCTCCTTACTTGTATAACTATTGATTTATAGTTTTATTATACAGTTAAGGTGGTATCTTTTGATAGCGATTTCATATAAATATAATAAAAAAGCCGAGCTTGCCTCGACCTTCTTGTTATTCAGCGTGTTTACCGCGATTTCTGTGCCAGAACTTGCGTGTAATATAGATTGCGGCAATTACTATAATCACCAATGGAGTAACCACGAATTTCAAGATGTTACTGTTACGTTCAGCTTGTACATTAGCATGATTTTTGGCAGTAGCAGGTTTGTTCTTCTTACTTGTTGCCCTTTTCTTATTAGGCTTACTGCTGGTAGCTGCCTTACTTGGACTAGCATTTTGCTTTTTGTTTAAATTAGAAGTAGCAGAATTTGGCATCTTGTGTTGGTGACGCCATTTGTCTGTCTTCTTGATTGCTGAATGGCTGTTGTGATTATTCTTTGTTACATTCTGTGAATGTTGTTGATTATGGGGAGTGGTTGCGCTACTACTATCCTTCTTATTTGGCAAATAGTAGGCACAATCGATGTAGGTGACACCACTTGGATTGTTAGGATCAACTTCAAGGGCACGTCCACCATAAGAGGGATTGCCAGCTATCTCAAAGTCACCAATTCTCTCTGGTAATTGCCCCATGTTAAAGAATTGCCGCTCAGGGACACCGTTAACCACTTTTACCGTATCGGCATACATGACTTGTAAGGCTTGACCAGTATATTGATTTATGCAACGCCAATATAATGATTGGTAGGTTACATTTTGTTTATTTGTTTCAGATGTTTGTGGTTGATTAGTTTGATCATTTTCATCAGCTAAAACTGGAGTAGTCGTTAAAAGCAGGGCAGCTGGTAACGCTGCACACAGTTTGATGAGGAATTTTCTTTTGTTTAACATTTGTCTCACCTCTAAATAATAACGCTTACTTTCTACTTAAATTTTAGCGATAACTTTCGATGAATACAAGTTGAGAATAAGCAAAGATTATAGTAAAGTAACTAATGAAAGCGATTTTACAAAGGGAAGACGAATTATGAGTTTGACTGTAAATCTTTATTACAATGGTAAAAATGGTGATGCCAGAAAGTTCGCACAAGAAATGGAAGACAAGGGTATTGCAGGTCGTATTCGTGCCGAAGAAGGCAATGAAAAATATGATTACTTTATCCCAATGGATGATCCTGAGACGGTTTTATTAATCGATAGTTGGCGTGATCAAAAGGCGCTTGAGGCTCACCATGCTTCACCTATGATGAAGGAATTGGCTGACTTGCGTGAAAAGTATGACTTGCATATGCGCGTTGAACGCTACATCTCGGATGACAGCGGCGTGCCTACAAGTGATCAAAAGTTTATTCGGAAATAAAGATGATTAGAAAATATCAAAAGAGCGATTTAGATGCGTTGATGCAGATTTGGCTTGAGGGTAACCTTGATGCACACGATTTTATTGATCCAAGTTATTGGCATGATAACTATGAATTGGTGAAAAAAGAGTTGCCGAATGCTCAGCTGTATGTAGATGAAGAAGAGGGCGAGATAGCTGGTTTTGTAGGGATGCAAGGCGACTATATTGCCGGCATCTTTGTTAAAAGAGATCATCGGGGCCGCGGTATTGGCGAAAAGCTGATTCACTTTTTGAAGCTAAAGCATGATAAATTGCAGCTGTCGGTGTATGAAAAGAATGAGGCGGCTATTAGTTTTTATCAAAACCGTGGTTTTAAGTTAGTGAAAAAAGAGATTGATCAAGAGACTAGTGCAGCCGACTGTTTAATGGAGTGGGATGCATAAAAGTTATGCCTAGGAATTTATAATAAGTATTTTTTCACAATGGACTAGCGGTATTAAGCTTAAAGTAATAAAAGTCAGGAAAAGCATGGTGTTGAGATGTCAGAAATTGCTTTAGCTTGGGAATAGGCTAAGGGTATCACTGCTCCAATTGTTGGTTCAACGAAGATCAAACACCTTGAATTAGCTGTGAATTCGATGGACGTAGAGCTCACACTAGATGAAGTAAACTATTTTGATGAATTGTATGTGCCACACCCAATTATCGGTGCAATTAATCAAAATCCACCTGAGGGCACAGTGGTTTTAGATAGGAAATAGAGTAAAGAAGTGTCTGGGAGAAAACTAATTTCCAGGCCATGAAAAAAGCGATGAACTTCATAAGAAGTCATCGCTCTTTTTCTACTTTAAGTCAAGTCATATTAATGATTTGGCTTATTTATTTTCTTTAATATTGGTGTAAATATAGTAAAACTGGTGAATGAGATAAAGAAAAGCAAATAACAAAATGTACGACAAATAAGCCTATGATGCTTGTCGTTTTTTCATAGGTTGCTATACTAAAGATGATTATTTGATTTCAATTAAGGTCTTTGGTTTTTGATGGCTACGTTGTAATCATATAATTGATTCTGCTTTATTAAAGCAAACATGGTGCGGATCAGTTTATGCACCGATGCAATGGCAATCTTTTTATAGCCTCGGCTATGGGAAGATTGTTTTTTATTGTCGTAATAATCAATGATATGGCAAGGCTGCGATGCTTTCGTTGACTCCATTTGACCAATGACGCGATAAAGAATCTTTCTGGCAATGTGATTGCCATGCTTGGTAATTCCTAAATGATTATCCATTTCGCCAGATTGATAACGCCCTGGATCAATGCCGATGAAAGCATCAATCTGATCTGAAGTATCAAACCTGCGCAAATCGCCTAATTCCGCAATTAGTCTTACGGCAGTAGTCTTGGCGATGCCGGGAATGCTTTGATAAATCGTTAGGGAACGGCTATTAATAGTTTTAGCCTGCTTTTCAAGATAGTTAATGACGCTATCTCGCTCTTGGCTCAAAGAAAGCAGATTAGCGATATTTCTTTGAATTGCTCTGACAGTGATACTGTCTTTGGAGTCATAGGGATAGGCCTGCTTAGCTAAAGAATACAGCCTAGTGGTCAAATATCTTGCTCTCTGCTTGCCCACTCTGGTAATGGAAAGTAGTTCCTGATAAATTTTTGTTTCATCACTGTCTAAAACATATTGAGCATGCGGAAATAAGCTTACAATAGTCCAATATACTTTGCCTGTAGGATTAGCCATAATACTTTCGATTTGTGGAAAGGTTGATTGTAGATTGCGGTGTAGCTGATTCTTTGCAGTTACTAAACTTTTGGTCAGTTCTTCAAAATAGCGGCTGGCATTTTGCATTTCATGATATTCCTTCGGCTGCGGTTCTCTTAACTTTTGCGGAGCACAAAACTCAATCAAAGCCAGATGATAGGCATCAAGCTTATCGGTTTTATTGTGGCGTAGATTGTTGTCCATTAGTTTCTTAGCTTTTAAAGGATTAAGCTTTAAATACTTAATATGATATTCTTCTAGAAAAGCCTGCAAGCTAAGAGAATAAACACCGGTAGATTCAAAAACTACTAAAGGCGTAATTAAATAGCAATTTAAATGATCAAGCAGCTTTTGATACCCAAAGGAGTCATTTGAAATAGTAAATGGTTCTCCTTGTCTAATACGATCAATTACAACACAGACAGTCGATGAATGGCTGCTAACATCAATACCAAAAACAATATTTTGTTCCATAATAACCTCCAAGTGAAGATAAACAGCTTTATCAAACCATTTAATTCTAATTTTCTGAACTCGGCATCAGGTGCCCACAGACTTCGAAGAGACTTTAAAATGGCCGATAAAGCAGTCCGTTTTATATACGACATCAAGTGTCCAAAAGAGCATATGACTTTTTGCTTTATCTTCGCTTTTTATTTTAAGCAAAATAAAAAGTGCCGAATTATGAATCCGTCGATTCATAATCCAACACTAGGTTAGTATGTTTTGTATACTTTAAACCCATTCCTTGATATTATTTAATCACCATAAAAAAACAATAGAAAGTGGGCTTAAATTGGATTTTTCTATCCCTGCAAAGCACATTGCCAGTGTTATCAGTGAATTCGTTGATTCTATTCCTAACGAAGTTATCTTAGAAACCACTTCTAATACAGGCAGACCTGCATATCACCCGGCAATGATGCTTAAGATTTTACTCTTTGCTTATTTTAGAAGAGTTTTTTCAGGCAGAAAAATTGAAAGAATGCTAGAAGAGAATCTGCCCATGATGATTTTAGCTGACAATAGAAAGATTTTTTATCACACGATCGATAATTTCAGATCAAGCGACCATGCCAATAAGGTGATTGAGCAGTGCTTTGTCTACTTTACTTCATTATTAGAAGATGAGGGATTAATCCGTGAAAATGCAGTTTTTATCGATGGTACTAAGATTGAAGCGGACGCCAACAGGTACACTTTTGTCTGGCGAAAAGCTATTGAGAAGTATCATGCCAAGTTAAGGGAAGACGTGTCTGCTTTATATGAAACTGATCAATAAAGAAGTAGTCAAAGCCATGGCCGAAGAAGAAGCCCAAACTAGTCAAGGCTTAGAGATTCTGGCTCAAGAAACGGAAAAAGAAGTTGAGAAGCTGACCGAGAAAATTGATCGAGAACCTAAAGCCATTCCAGGCGGATCAAAAAATAAGGCCAAGCGCCGTGAATTAAAGAAGATCGCACATAAACTCAGAAGAGATTTTATTCCGCGTGCTAAAAAGTACGAAGAAGCTGAAGAGATTTTTGCTGGCCGTAACAGCTACTCTAAAACAGATCACGATGCCACCTTCATGCATATAAAAGAAGATCATATGAAAAACGGGCAGCTAAAGCCAGGCCACAATATTCAGGCAGCAACTACTAATCAATATATAGTTGATTTTGCCCTGTTTCCTAATCCGACTGACTTTAGAACATTCGAACCATTTCTAGACCAAATGAAGTCCAGAGGAATTCTCGATAAGTTTCAAAATATTGTGGCCGATGTGGGCTATGGCAGTGAATACAATTACTCGATTCTGGAAGAGAATTATTCCGATAAAAACTATCAGATTCCGTATACCCAATACGAAAAAGAACAAACGCGAAAATATAAGAAAGATCCATCAAAGGTCGACAACTGGTACTATAACGAAGAAGAAGACTATTACGTAGATAAATCAGGCGTCCGCTTCAACTTTAAATATTATAGTCAAAGAAAAGATCGATCTACTGGCATGGTCAGAAACTTCAAAGTTTATGAAGCTGATGAGTTCCAGCTAACTGAAGAACTGACCCAATTGGCTAAAATCAAAACAGGTCGACAAAGACAGATTCACTACAATCCTAACTGGCAGTATTTAAAAGAAAAAGCAAAAGAGACTCTTCAAAGCGAAGAAGGCAAACGCATCTATGGCTGTCGCAAGTCAGATGTGGAGCTAATTTTCGGGCACATGAAGAGTGTATTTGGTATGCGCAGAACGCATTTAAGAGGCAAAAAGAAAGTCGAAACGGATGTCGGTATCATGTTCATGACGATGAATCTGAAAAAATATGGAGCCAACAAGAAAGTAAAGCCTTCGAATTTTCATTTCAAAAACAAAAAACACAGGAATTCACTAAAAATAATGAATTTCTGTGTTTTTATATCCGGGCTAAAAATCTAGTTTTTTCCCAGACACTTTCTTATTTTTAATAAAAAACTTCAGAAAAATACAAAAAAAGGACTATGAAAACATCAACAATAATGATATATTTGGGAAAGTTTTAAGAAAATTTAAGTAATTTGACTATTAGATTGAAAGGACGATAATGTTTAATAAGGAGCAATTACAAAGATTTTCAATTAGAAAATTAACGGTCGGAACAGCAAGCGTACTAATTGGTGTGTCAATTTTAACTAGTTGGAACACCAATAAGGTTTATGCCGATTCAGGAAATGTTACAAGTGGTGAAAGTATTGCCCAAAATAACAATCCTCAAGAGGGTAACCCTGCTGTCGAAGACAATGCTCAAATTGTCGATAATGGTAGTACAGAGGTAAGTGAGAGCTCTGATAGTAACAGGTCAAATGTTATTAAGAGTGACGCTACTAATAGGGACAATGTTAGAGATAAAAATTACAATAGCGGAACTGAAGTTCCAGAACTTACTGCTCAAGTCAATAATAAGCAGGTATTAACAACTGTTACTGAAGACAACGGTGCAAAAGTATCAAAAATTGAAAAATATAGTAATTCAGATATAAAAAATCAGTTTAAGAACTTTAAAAAAACGCAAGAAACTACTCTTGCAATGAAAGTCTTAGATAAAGAGAAATTATTTTCTGAAAGTTAGATGGAAAAATAGAAATTCCTGCTACTGATCCGTCTAATTCTTATCTATCTTATTTGAACGGTTTAATTGGTGATAATAAGTATATTTATCAAGTTTTATCATTAGACGGGGATTCAGGTTCTAAATTAATCCTTTCAGTTAATAGAAACGACCATAATGATAAAAATATTTATGCTTATGTAACCGATGGTAATTATAATAAAGTAAAACAGTCTAAAACAATTGGCATGGATCAGCACTCCATTATTACAATTAACGGTCGAGAATATCAGCTTAATAACAATGGTAGTAGTGAGGTGTCTATAGATGGTAACAAAGTGTCAACTCAAAATTCCTCTACTGTTACTTCACAACCTTTGGATTCAGATTATTATTATCCTTATTATTATTATCCTATTGGTCAAGATTATGGTTTAGGTAATACTTCTAATGATAAGTGCTCAAATATTGGTGAAATTGTACCAGTATTTACAAAAAACTCCGTGATTAAGTATTACTATAGTGACAATGAAGGGAATTTAACTGAAATTGAAAGTTCTCCTAATGTGAGTGTGGAGGGATTTACTGGTCAAGAGTTTGAAATTAAAGATGTAGATCAGTATAAAAAAGTAATCCAAGGCTATTATTTAACACATCTTCCTACAGGTAATTTTAATGGAACACTTTCTCAGTTCAGTGATGATAAGTATTATAAAAAAGTTTATTACGATTTTGGTAATAACAAAGTTAAATATTCCGTGTTGTATCATCAAATTTCTCCAAATGGAACAATGGAAGTTTGTTTGTTTGATGATAAGGGCTATCCCCTCACTGAGAGTAGAGTAATTGCACCGAATACCTCTACCGAATTTAGTAATTATTATAATCTTACTGATAATGTTACTGTACGTAACCCCTATGTAACCGCAGCTCCACACGAAGTTCAATTTATTTATAAAAAACTAGGATCCATTATCCCAGTTGACGAAAATGGAACACAAATTGGAGATGCAATTCAATTTGAGAATGATACAACTGATCCAACTAAGGCATCGGGGATAGTCCCATCAATTTCAGGCTATACTCCATTATACAAACTCGTAGGCGATCAGAAAGTTCCAACTAAGGTAGGCGATCAGGTAGTAAATCCAAAAGATCCAGGTGAAAATATTGAAGTTATTTACAGTGCTAATGCCCAAAAGGCTAGCGTAACTTACATTGACGACAAGACCGGGAAAGCCTTGAAGGTTGATGAGCTTAACGGCGTAACTAACGCTAAGTCTGGTTACACTACCAAGTCTGCTATCGACACTTACACTAGCCTCGGCTACACTTTGGTAAGTGACGATACTAACGGCGCTGAAGTCGTCTTTGACAATGATGATAAGGTAGGTCAAGCCTTTACTGTTCATCTTGGACACGGCACGATTACTGTCACTCCGGAAAAGCCGGGCAAGCCGGGTGAACCGGTAGATCCTAAGAATTCAGAAGGTCCTAAGTATCCAAACGGCACTGAATTGGATCAAGTTAAGAGAACGGGTATTCAAACTATCCATTACGTTGGCGCTGGTGATAAGACGCCTGCTGATGACAAACAAACCTTCATATTTACTCGTGAAATTACATTCGACAATGTAACTGGGAAGATCATTAGCAAAACTCCATGGAATGTGCTAAGCTATACCTTTGGTACTGTTAATACTCCAGTAATTCCTGGATACCACGCTGATAAGGCTGTAGCCGGTGGTGAAACAGTAACCCCAGATGATTTGAACAAGGTAATAACTGTAACTTATGCACCAGACGTTAACCCTTGTAATCCTAGTGATCATGGCGATATTCCATCGCCTGAACCTACTCCGGAACCAGAGACAACTCCAAATCCAACCCCAGATGATCAACCTGATTCTGAAACATCGTCTGATGCACATTTTGAAAATGCAAAACCTAAGGATGAATTAGATAAAACTAATCCAAAGAAGGTGGCTGAGTATAAGAAGGAAAGAAAGATTATTAAGACTAAAATTGCAAAGCAAGGCCATACTGAAATAGCAGAGCCTATTGAAGACAAAGTAACAAGAGAAAATAATGTTAAAGTGGTTTCAGATCCAGTTGAAAATATGGCTGCAGAGCCTAAACTCCCACAAACTGGTGAAGCCGATAATAGCATTATTGGTTTACTCGGAATGTTATTAGCAGGTTTTGCAGCAATGTTTGGTTTTGATAGTCTTCATAGTCATGATAAGAAACACAAAAACTAAATCTCTATACTAGTCAAAAATAAGACTTCCTTTATTTAGGGAGTCTTGTTTTTTTGAACTTTAGATTAAAATGATTTTTACTTTAAATAAAAAATAGGCCTGCATCTAATGCAGGTCTGTTAATATTTTTAAATTATTTAAGCATGTAATCTCTAGTCATTGGCAAGTTCTTACCAGAAGGGCCCTTGGTAAGCAAGTATTGGATGACATCGATATTGCCTGATTCAAATGAAGCAGCACAAGCATTTAAGTACATGTCCCACATACGAGTGAAAGGTTCACCCATTTTATCTTCAACTTGATCACGAACGGCATTGAAGTTCTTGTCCCAAATTTCAAGAGTTCTTTGGTAGTGACGACGAAGAGCTTCCATATCAGTGATTTGCAAGCTACTTTCAACGATGTCGCCGACAATTTCTTGCAAACCTGGAATGTAACCACCTGGGAAGATGTATTTGTTGATCCAAGCGTTAGTAGCACCGCCTTGTTGACGAGTAATACCGTGGATCAAAGCAATACCATCTTTGTTTAAGTACTTGTAAACGTCTTGGAAGTATTTAGGTAAGTTTTCTGAACCAACGTGTTCAAACATACCAACTGAAGTTACATAATCCCACTTTTGGTCACCGAGTTCACGGTAGTCTTCAAGTCTAACTTCAGCAACATCTTGCAAGTTTTCATCATAGATACGCTTTTGAACTAACTTGTATTGTTCTTCACTCAAAGTAACACCGGTAACCTTAAGACCGTATTCCTTAGCAGCGGTGAGCATCAATGTACCCCAACCACAACCGATATCGAGTAAAGTCTTGCCTTTTTGTGGGTCTAATTTATTTAAAATGTGGTGAACTTTAGCAATTTGCGCTTGTTCAAGATCGTTTTCGTTGCCATTTTCAAAATAAGCACAAGAATAAGTCATAGTAGGATCAAGCCATAACTTGTAGAAGTCGTTACCAATGTCATAGTGACTTTGCACGTCTTCTTCACTTTGCTTTTCAGTGTGCTTTTGTTTTGGCAAGAATTTGCGGAACTTTGAAGAACGCATGAAACTGTCGGCACTTTCGTAAGCACCAAAAATTAATTTTTGAATATCCCCATAGATTTCAATCTTTTTATCCATGTATCCTTCACCAAGTGCGAGTGAAGCATTTCTAGTAATATCGCCCATAGGGATCTTTTCGTTAAAGACAATTTCGATTTCAGGAGTACCATTACCGTAGACTTCGCTTTTACCGTCCCAGTAGGTTACTTTAACGGGAAAAGGGAAGGACTTGCTAAGCATCATTTTGTAAAATGTTTTTTCTAACAATTATCTTTCCTCCAATAATTATTAAACCTAATTATTTATTTTAACACTAAAAAATTTATGCAATAAAAAATACTCAGCTAATGATCATAGTTTAAAAATTTAACCATTAACTGAGCATTGATGTTATTTAGCTACATAGTGGAAATTAGGGTCTAGTTCATCATCCAATTTATTCCAAGCATCTTCTAATTGCTTATAAATAATTTGTTCATTTTCGTGAGTTAACTTAGTCTTTTTATCAATCGTAATTGGATTGCCGAAGTTAACTTCCATTGGCTTTCTTTTCAATAAACCTTTAAAAGTTAATGGGCCCTGGTAAACTACTGGAACCATTGGCTTTTGCGACATTTTAGAAATTAAAAGTGCACCACCTTTTAATTCAGCAGAGTGTCTTGTGCCCGATGGAAAAATGATTAATGATAATTCCCCTTTTCTTAATCCTTTTACTGGGATTTTTAATGCAGATGGTCCTGGATTTTTTCGATCGACAGGAAAGGCATGGGCATGATCTAAAATAAAACGTAAAACCGGATTTTTGAATAGTTCGATTTTAGCCATGAACATAAATTCCATTGGACTAGCACCTAAGGCAAACAAGATAGGTTCCCACCAGGTACGGTGAGGTGCAACTAAGATATAGTTACCTTTAGGTAAACGATTCTTGTGATGAATATGTAAGTGTCCATTTAGTACCCATACGATAAAGCGGGCAATCGGACGAATTATTTTATAAAACATCTTTTTGTTCCTCCAATTGTTGTAATATTATAAAAATAGATAGACGAGAAAGGCAAATATTTTTATGGTTGAGCTTAAAGATAATGAACGAATCGATTATATGTATAGTGATAATCTACGGATTATTCAGGATAAAACGGCTTTTAGTTTTTCAATGGATACTTTATTTTTGGCATATTGGGCTAAAGGATTAATTCGCGATAAGGATAAAGTAGCAGATTTATGTGCGGGTAACTGTGCCGCAACTATTTATATGGCATATTTTAACCGAGCACATTACGATGCAATTGAAATTCAAGATGAAATTTATTCTCAAGCTGTGCGTTCGATTGAATTAAACGATATGGAGAATCGAATTTCAGTTTATAAGGATAATGTCTTAAATGCACCTAAATTTTTGCGTAAAGATAGTTATGATGTGGTGACGGTAAATCCACCGTATTTTAAAGCGCCAGAAGGTCATGAAGTTAATCCAGATCGCAAAAAGGCAATCGCTCGCCATGAACTTTTGATTAATTTAGAGCAAATAATTGAAGTGGCTAGTGGCTTGCTTAAGATGAAGGGCAAGATGTTCATGGTACATCGACCAGAGCGACTAAGTGAGATTGCTTACTACTGTATAAAGCATGATTTGAGTATTAAAATGGTGCAGCCTTTTGTGCCACATCGCGGTGAAGATGCCAATTTAGTGATCGTTGAAGCTGTTAAACATACAGGGACTGACGGAACTGTTTTAAAAGATGCAGTTGAAGTTCATGAAGCAAACGGTGATTTTACGCCATTAGTTCAGCGAATCTCTCGAGAAACTGAAGAAGATAAGGCTAAGCATGAAGCACAAGGCAAATACTATTTTTATGTATTATTGTGCAATGATGGCAGTTTTTATGGTGGCTTTACCAATGACTTAGAGCATCGCTTAAAAATGCATAATTCTGGGAAGGGTGCTAAGTATACCAAAACGCGGCGTCCTGTACGGATGATTTATCATGAACAGTTTGACGATAAGCGTTTAGCTTTGAAACGAGAATATTGGTTTAAACATCATTCACGTGCTTGGAAGGAAAAATTTTTGCATGAGCATAATATAAAGTTTTAATCCTTGCATACTGTAATCTTTTCTTGTAGAATATTTGAGTATGCTGTGTCAGCATATGAAACTTAAAACACATCAAGAGCGATCATCATCGTGGTGCCCAGGGTAGTGGTTAGATGATGAAATGAACGCTTGAGAGGATATAAAACCATAGGAGGAATTTAAATATGGCAGACGTTGTTACAATGAAGCAATTGCTTGAAGCTGGTGTCCACTTTGGTCACCAAACTAGAAGATGGAACCCAAAGATGGCTCCTTACATTTTCACTCAAAGAAATGGTATCTACATCATTGATTTGCAAAAGACTATCAAGATGTTAGATGATGCTTACAACTTCATGAAGGCTGTTGCCCAAGACGGTGGCGTTTTCTTATTTGTAGGTACTAAGAAGCAAGCTCAAGATTCAATTGCTGAAGAAGCAACTCGTGCAGGTCAATACTACGTAAACCAACGTTGGTTGGGTGGTACTTTGACTAACTGGTCAACTATGCAAAGCCGTATTAAGAGATTAAAGCAATTAAAGCAAATGTCAGAAGATGGTACTTTTGATGTTCTTCCAAAGAAGGAAGTTGCTCTCTTAACTAAGGAAATGGACAAGCTTGAAAAATTCTTTGGTGGTATTGAAGATATGCCAAGAATTCCAGATGTATTGTTCGTAGTAGACCCTAAGAAAGAAAAGATTGCTGTTCACGAAGCTAACATTTTGGGTATCCCAGTTGTAGCTATGGTTGATACCAACACTGATCCAGACCCAATCGACGTAGTTATTCCATCAAACGATGACGCTATTCGTGCTATTCGTTTGATTGCTGGTGCTATGGCTGATGCTGTTGTTGAAGGTCAACAAGGTCAAGATGATGAATCAGTTGAAGTTGACTTCAAGGAAAATGCAGACGGTTCAGAAGAAATCGTTAGCGCTGAAGAAAACCCAGAAGACTAGATTTTACTATTAGTTCCGTAGGAGGATCTATTAATGGCACAAATTACTGCAAAATTAGTTAAAGAATTACGTGAACGTACTGGTGCTGGCGTTATGGACGCTAAGAAGGCATTAGTAGAAGTTGACGGTGACATGGATAAGGCTGTTCAATACCTTCGTGATAAAGGTATGGCTAAGGCAGCTAAGAAGGCTGACCGTGTTGCAGCTGAAGGTTTAACTGGCGTTTACGTTAATGGTAATGTGGCAGCTATTACTGAAGTTAACTCAGAAACTGACTTTGTTTCTCAAAACGACAAGTTTGTTAACTTGGTAAATGAAGCTACTAAGACTATTGCTGAAGGTAAGCCAGCTGATATGGAAGCAGCTAAGGAATTGAAGATGACTGATGGTACTACTTTAGACCAATCATTCGTTAACGCAACTGCTACAATTGGTGAAAAGATTGTTTTACGTCGTTTTGCTTTAGAAGAAAAGAATGACGACCAAGAATTTGGTGCTTACCAACACAATGGTGGTCAAATTGGTGTTATCACTGTTTTAGAAGGTGCAGATGCTGCAACTGCTAAGCACTTGGCTATGCACATCGCTGCTATGAGCCCTAAGGTTATTTCACCAGACGAATTAGATGATCAATTTATCACTGATCAATTAGCTGTGATGAACCACAAGATTGACCAAGACAATGAAAGTCGTGCATTGGTACATAAGAAACCATTACCTCACCTTGTTTACGGCTCAGCTAAGCAATTAACTGATGATGTTTTGGCTAAGGCTAAGGAAGACATCAAGGCTGAACTTAAAGAAGAAGGTAAGCCAGAAAAGATTTGGGACAGAATTATTCCTGGTAAGATGCAACGCTTTATTGATGATAATACTCAAGTTGACAAGCAATTTGCAGTGTTATCACAAGACTACATTATGGACGATAGCAAGACTGTTGGCGAATTTTTGAAGGAAAAAGGTGCTAAGTTAGTTGCTTTCCAACGTTACGAAGTTGGCGAAGGTATCGAAAAGAAGCAAGAAGACTTCGCTGCTGAAGTTCGTGAACAAATGAAGTAGTCATTATTACATAATTATCATAGAAAGGAGGAGTACATCGTGTGCTCCTTCTTTTTTTCTAAAAATTTTGTAGTGTTTTAAGTGTTAAAAGACATTGCGGCATTAGATATGGTAGAATAATTAAAGCTATTAGAGGAGGTCATTATGAGTCAAGTTAAATATAAACGTGTCATTTTAAAAATATCAGGTGAAGCTTTAGCAGGTGACAAGGGTACGGGTATTAATCCTACTGTAATTGGTCACTTAGCTAAAGAAATCAAATCAGTTCATGATTTAGGTGTTGAAATTGGTATCGTCTGTGGTGGCGGTAACATGTGGCGTGGTGAAACTGGCGCTAAGTTGGGTATGGAACGTGCTCAAGCAGATTACATGGGTATGTTAGCAACTATCATGAATGGTTTAGCTTTGCAAGATGGTCTTGAAAAAATAGGTGTTCCTACTAGAATGCAAACTTCAATTGAAATGAGACAGATTGCGGAGCCTTACATTAGAAGAAGAGCTTTGCGTCACCTTGAAAAGGGTCGTGTAGTCATTTTTGGTGGTGGTACTGGTAATCCATACTTCTCAACTGATACTACTGCAGCCCTTCGTGCAGCTGAAATTGGTGCTGATGTAATTTTGATGGCTAAAAACGGTGTTGACGGTGTTTACTCAGCTGATCCAAAGACTGATCCTTCAGCAACTAAGTTCTCAGAATTAACTCAACTTGATTTAATTTCAAAGGACTTGAAGGTCATGGATAGAACTGCAAGTTCACTTTCAATGGATACTGAAATTCCATTAATTGTCTTTAACGTTAATACTCCAGGCAATATCAAGAAGGTTGTATTGGGTGAAAATATTGGTACTGTTATTAGAGGTGATAAATAATGAATAACGAAACTATTGAAAAAGCAAAAACTAAAATGACGGATTCTATTAAGGTTTATCAAAAGAGATTAGCTTCTATCCGTGCAGGTGTTGCTAACGCTGCTCTTCTTGATAATGTCCAAGTAGAATACTATGGGGCACCAACTCCATTGACTCAAATGTCTAGTATTACCATTCCTGAACCACGTGTATTGCTTATTACTCCATATGATCAAAATTCATTAGATGATATTGAACATGCATTGTTGGCTTCAAACTTAGGATTAACTCCGGCAAATGATGGTAAGGTAATTAGATTAGTAATCCCTCAACTCACTGGTGAAAGAAGAGAAGAAATTGCCAAAGAAGTTGGGAAATTTGCTGAAGAAGCTAAAATTGCTGTGAGAAATGTTCGCCGTGATGCCATGAATACTTTGAAAAAAGATGAAAAGAATGGTGATATTACTGAAGACGAACAACGTAGCTTAGAAAAGCAAGTACAAAAAGTAACTGATGATGCTGCTAAGCAGATTGACCAACTTGCTGATGAAAAGCGTAAGGAAATTACTCAAGGTTAAAGATGAGTAATAAGGATAATGAATTAAATCATTTAGCTATTATTATGGATGGTAATGGACGTTGGGCAAAAAAGAGGCATAGACCTCGTTTTGTTGGCCATCGAGAGGGAATGGATAATGTTGAGCGGATTACTTTAGCTGCTGATAAATTAGGAATTAAAGTTTTGACACTTTATGCTTTTTCTACTGAGAATTGGGCTCGTCCTAAAGAAGAAGTAGCTTACTTAATGAACCTCCCTGTTCGCTTTTTTGATAAATACATGCCAACATTGATGGAAAATAATGTTAAGGTAAATATCATGGGCTATTTGGATGAATTGCCTGAAAAGACTTATCGCATTGTTCAACGTGCAATGTCAGAGACGGCCAATAATACAGGCTTAATTCTGAATTTTGCTTTTAACTACGGGTCAAGAAGAGAAATTACGGCTGCTATGCAGGAGCTTGGTGGAATGATTGAAGCTGGTTCACTGAAAAGCAAAGAAATTACTGAAAAAATGATTTCAGACCATTTGATGACTAAAAACTTTGGTCCATATCAAGATCCGGATTTATTAATTAGAACGTCCGGTGAACAGCGAATTTCTAATTTCTTGTTATGGCAATTAGCATATTCAGAACTTGCCTTTAGCGAAAAAAATTGGCCAGATTTTGATGAAAATGATTTAAAAAAATTTGTAGAAGATTATAAGCACCGTAACCGGCGCTTTGGTAAAGTAGACGAATCGGATAGTTAAATATGAAACAACGTACAATTACGGCAATTATTGCCTTATGTCTTTTTATTCCAATTGTGCTCGCAGGTGGCCTTTGGATGGATTGGCTGACTGTATTATTCGCAGCAGTTGGCATTAGCGAAATCTTTTTAATGAAGAAACAAATCTTAGTTTCTTTTAATTTCTTGTTAGCCTTACTTGCAACTTTAACCTGGACAGTTCCAGACTCATTCTTTAAAGTATTTCCTTCAAATATCACTAAATTAGGTGTGTTTTATGGAATTATTATGTTGTTCTTGACTTGGACTGTTCTTTCAAAGAATAAAACCACTTTTGATGATGTAGGTGTATATATTTTGGCTGCACTTTACATTGGAATAGGTTTTCACTATATGGCAGCCATTAGAGCATACCCACAAAACGGTTTAGCATTGCTGGGTTATGTTTTTGTTGTTGTTTGGTCCACTGATATCGGTGCCTACATGATTGGACGTAAGATTGGAAAACATAAATTGTGGCCAGTTATTAGTCCTAATAAAACATGGGAGGGCTCGATCGGTGCAGTTGTTTGTGCCTTAATTTGTAGTGCCATCTATATGGCAATTCTTGGCAGCTTTGGTATTAACTTTGGTGTATCTGAATTAACGATGATTATTCTGGCCTTTTTCTTATCAATTGTTGGTCAAATGGGTGATTTAGTTGAATCAGCTTACAAGCGTTTCTATGGTGTGAAAGATTCCGGAAAGATTTTGCCGGGTCATGGTGGTATCTTGGATCGCTTTGATAGTATGCTGTTTGTATTGCCAGTAGTGGCTACAATTTTAGGTATTGTTCATTAGGAGAATTTTTTATTGAAGGGTATACTAATCTTTATCGTCGTCTTTGGTATATTGGTATTTATCCATGAATTTGGGCATTTTATCGTAGCCAAAAAGTCAGGTATTTTGGTTAGAGAATTCTCAATTGGAATGGGTCCAAAGCTTTTTCAAATTAGACGTAACCCCACCACTTATACCATTCGTTGGTTACCACTTGGTGGGTATGTTCGTTTAGCAGGCGCTGACGATGAAAGCAAGCTAGATCCTGGTATGACGGTTGTTTTACAATTGAATGAACAAAATGAAGTAGTGAGAATTGATGCTTCAGAAAGCGAAATACCAATTGAAGGAATTCCCGTTCAAGTAACAAAGGCTGATCTAGTAGACGATTTAATAATTAAGGGTTACGAAAATGGCGATGAAAATGATCCAGTAACTTATCACGTAGCTCATGATGCAACTATTATTGAAAAAAACGGAACTGAATTAATTATTGCGCCTCGAGATACACAATTTAATCAAGCTAATGTTTGGCAAAAGTTGGCAACTAATTTTGCTGGACCTTTTATGAACATTCTTCTTGGGTTTGTAGTATTTTTAATCTGGACATTTACAGTTCCAGGTCCAGCAACAACTACAGTTGGATCAACGCAGGCTAATTCACCAGCGCGTGATGCAAAAATTGTGACTGGTGATCAGATTGTGGCAATTAATGGACAAAAGATTAATAATTTTGATCAAGTGTCACAGCAGATTAATCAAAGTAAAGGCAAGGCCTTACACTTTGAATTAAAGAAAAATGGTCAAATTAGGAAAGTTACAGTTAAGCCAAAAGCTCATAAAATTCAAAAACAAACAGTTTATCAAATTGGTATTGTAGCTAAGAGCAATGAGAATGCAGTTGTTAAATTAAAACGTGGCTGGGATACAGCTGTTTCAACTACCGGTCTGATTTTCAGAGCCGTAGGTAACTTATTTAGCCACTTTAGTTTGAATAAATTATCAGGTCCAGTTGGAATTTATTCTCAAACTTCACAAGTTTCACAAATGGGCTTTACTTATGTATTAGCCTTTTTAGGAATGATTTCGATTAATTTGGGAATTGTCAATTTAATTCCAATTCCTGGGCTTGATGGTGGTAAACTTTTATTGAACTTAATTGAATTAGTTCGCGGTAAACCGATTTCTGAAGAACATGAGGCAATGGTTGAATTAATTGGTTTCGGCTTATTATTAGTTTTAATTATTGCAGTTACAGGTAACGATATTTATCGCTATTTTATTAAATAATTATATTTTTTACTTTAGGAGATAAGAATGCGTCAATCAAAATTTTTTATGCCAACTTTGAAGGAAGCACCATCAGATGCAGTGGCTGAAAGTCATAAGCTGATGATTAGAGGTGGGTATATTCGCCAAGTCACAGCTGGAGTTTATGCTTATCTTCCATTAGGCTACCGTGTTTTACGCAAGGCTGAGGGAATCATTGAACAAGAAATGGATAAAATTAATGTTCCAGAAATGATTATGCCTCATTTACTTCCTGCAACTTTGTGGCAAGAAAGTGGCCGTTACAAGAAATATGGTGCAGAAATGTTCAAGTTAAAAGATCGTCATGGACGTGAAAGCTTGCTTGGACCTACACATGAAGAAACTTTTACCGAAATTATTGCTAAGAACTTAAAGAGTTACAAACAAATGCCACTTGCTTTGTATCAAATTCAGACTAAGTTTCGTGATGAGAATAGACCTCGTTTTGGCCTTCTTCGTGGGCGTGAATTTGTAATGCTTGATGGTTACAGTTTTGCTGCAACTCGTGATCAATTGGATGAACAATTTGATGATCAAAAAAATGCATATAAGCGTATCTTTAAACGTGCCGGTGTTACTGTTCACCCTGTAATTGCTGACTCAGGTACAATGGGAGGTAAAAACTCTACTGAATTTCAAGCCCCTGCTGCTATCGGTGAGGATACAATTGCTACTAATGAAAAAGGAACATATGCTGCCAACCTTGAAATGGCTAAGAGTATTGATACTTTCAAGCAAGAACCAGAAGATGCTAAGCAATTAACTAAGGTAGCTACGCCAGGCTGCGATACAATTGAAAAATTAGCTAAATTCCTCGATGTACCAGCTACTAGAATTGTTATAAGTATTTTATACATTGCTGATGAGCAAAAAGTTTTAGTATTAATCCGTGGTGACAAGCAAATCAATGAGGTTAAGTTGGGGCATATCCTTGACGCTGATGAGGTTCATGAAGCAAATACTGCTGATTTAAAGGAAATCACTGGTAGTGAAAAGGGTGGCGTTGGTCCTGTTAATGCAGATTGGGCTGATAAGATTATTGCAGATGAAACTGTTAAGAATCTTTACAACGTTGTAGTTGGTGCAGGTGAAACCGATTATCAATTTGAAAATGCTAACTTAGACCGTGATTTCAAGGTGGATGAATTTGCTGATATTCGAACTGCTAACGAAGGTGAACCAGATCCTGTTGATCATTTACCGCTTAAGTTCACTACTTCAATTGAAGTTGGTCACATTTTCAAGTTGGGTACTTATTACACTAAGACCATGGGTGCAGATTTCTTAGATCAAAATGGTAAAGCAAAGCCTGTCATCATGGGTTCATACGGTATTGGCGTTACTAGAATGTTATCAGCAGCTGTTGAACAACACTTAACTGAACGTGGTGTTGCATGGCCAAAGGAAATCGCTCCATTTGCAATACATATTGTTCAAATGAAGATGAATAAAGAAGATCAAACTGAATTAGCTGAAAAACTTGAAAAGAAATTCAGTGAAAAGTATGATGTTTTATACGATGATCGTAAAGAGCGTGCTGGTGTTAAGTTTGCTGATGCAGATTTAGTCGGTGCACCAATTAGAATTACGATTGGTAAGAAGGCTGCTGATGGCATTGTTGAAGTTAAGCGACCAACTGATGACAAAGCAACCGAAATGTCAATTGATGAATTAGATAAGTTTGTAAATCAAGAGTTAGGATAATTTTTGTGGCAAATAAAAACGATCTTTTCTTAAAATTGCTCAAACAGGTTCAATTTCCTGATAGTTTTGAAGACAATGCGCTTCTACAAAAAGGGAAAATTGAAAACGTGGATGTTTACGCTAAAGAACACAGGTGGGATATCCACGTTTTTTTTGATACTCCCTTGATGTATGACACCTATGTAGCATTAAGAAAAGCTGTAGAAGAAACTTTTTCTTCTTTTGTAAATGTAAGATTTTATGTTGGAACAGCTGATGGTTCTGATCAATATTTACCAGATTATTGGCATTATGTAGTTCAAAATTCAAATATTTTGCAACCTGTGGCTCGTGAATTTTTGGCTGGCCAAAAACCTAAAAAAGTTGATGGCCGCTGGGTTATTCCAGTTGATAATAATGTGATTGATGGTTTAATTGAGCAGAAGGCTTTAGATGATTTAGCTGAAGAGATGCGTGATTATGGCTTCTTTAATTTGAAATTTATAACTCAGCTGGATCAGACAAGTTCTAAAAACAATTTAGAAAGTTTGCAGGAGTTGCAACAAGAGCATGAAAAAAGCATGCAGGAAGTCTTTGAGAAGACGCCAGACAAACCTAAACCGCAACAACCTAAACAGTATCCAACTAGACGTACTAATTATGGTAAACGTAAATTAGATGAAAATGCTCCAATTACACAAATTAAAGAGCTGGAAGATGGCGTACGTAATGTAGTAATTGAGGGAAATATTTTTAATGTTGAAACTCGTGAGCTTAAATCTGGTGCAATCATTTTTTCTGGCGAAATTACGGATTATAGTGATTCAATTGCATTTAAGAAATTTGTTTCTAATAAAGATGAAATTGAAGAGCTATCTGCAATTAAACCAGGAACTTGGGCTAAAATGCAGGGGTCAGTTGCTGATGATCAATATATACATGATGTAGTTTTTAATATTAGTAGCTTAGAGACTGTCGAGCATGTTGGGCGAACTGAAAAATACGAAGGTGAGCCTAAACGAGTTGAACTACATGTTCATACTAATATGAGTCAGGTTGACGCAACTAATACTCCGACGGACTTTATTAAAACTGCTAAGAAGTTTGGACAAAAGGCAATTGCGATTACCGATCATGGTGATGTTCAATCATTCCCTGAAGCATATAGCAGTGGTAAAGCACTGGACATGAAAATATTGTATGGTGTAGAAGCTAATATGATTGATGATCATGCTTTACTAGTTTTGAATCCTGCACCGATGACCTATGAAGACCGCGAGTTTGTAATTTTTGACGTTGAAACTACGGGGTTGTCATCTGTTTACGACACAATTATCGAGATTGGTGCGGTTAAGATGAAGAACGGAGAAGTGCTTGAACGCTTTGATAAGTTCATTAATCCGCACCATCCTTTAAGTGAGCAAACTATTAATTTGACTTCAATTACAGATGAAATGGTTGGCGCAGCTGATGATGAAGCAGTTGTCATTAAGCAATTCCAAGACTTTTATGGCGATCGACCACTGTGTGGACATAACGTTCAATTTGATGTTGGGTTTGTTAATGCAGCATTAAGACGTGCAGGGCTAAAAGAAATTACTCAGCCAGTAGTTGATACACTTGAAGTATCGCGTTTACTACATCCAGAGCAGAGTCGTCATACTTTAGATTCATTAGCTAAGAAGTATAATGTTTCTTTGGAACACCATCACCGGGCAAATCAGGATGCTGAAGCAACTGGCTATTTAATGTTTAAATTGTTAGATGCTTTTAATAAAAAGTATCATGAAAATAATTTGAATAATTTGAATGGCTATGCAGCACATGGTGAAGTTTATAAACGAGCCCGTCCTTCCCATATGACAGTTTTGGCAAAGGATCAAGCTGGATTAAAGAATCTTTACAAATTAGTATCAATTGCCAGCACGAAGGACTTTTTCCGTATTCCTCGTACGCCGAAGTCAGATTTGGCTCGTTTGCATGATGGTTTACTTTATGGTTCTGGTTGTTGGCAAGGCGATGTCTTTATCGCAATGATGCAAAAAGGTTACGACGAAGCAAGAGAAAAAGCTAAATTTTATGATTATCTTGAAGTTCAACCTCCAGCAACCTATTCGCAATTAATTGCTGATGGTTTGATTAAGGATGAAGATCAATTACATGAAATTATTGAAAATATTATTAAATTAGGGAAGGAATTAAATAAACCTGTAGTTGCAACTAGCGATGCCCACTACGTTGACCAAAAGGACGCTATTTATCGTAAAATCTTGATTGCGGCTCAGAGATCAAACCCTAGTCGAAATAAGCCGCAGCCAGATTTGCATTTCTATTCAACACAGGAAATGCTAGATGCATTTTCATTCTTAGGCGAAGATGTGGCTAAGGAAATTGTTATTGACAATACCAATAAAATTGCTGATGAATTGTCAGAAATTCAGCCAATTAAAGATGGGTTATACCCACCACATATTGAACATGCCGATGAAGAAATGAAGAAGTTGACCTATGATAAGGCTTATGAATTATATGGTAAGCCATTACCGAAGATTGTTAAGGATCGAATAGATTTGGAATTAAATTCCATTATTTCGAATGGTTATGCGGTTATTTACTTGATTTCTCAGCGTTTAGTAGCTAAGTCAAATAAAGATGGCTATTTGGTAGGTTCTCGTGGTTCTGTTGGCTCTAGTCTAGTAGCAACGATGTCAGGAATTACTGAAGTTAATCCGTTAGCTCCACACTATCGTTGTCCTAACTGTAAGTATTCACAATTCTTTGAAAATGGGGAATATGGTTCTGGTTTTGACTTGCCTGATAAAGATTGTCCAAAATGTGGAACTCCATTAGTTAAAGATGGACAAGATATTCCATTTGCGACTTTCTTAGGATTTCACGGCGATAAGGTTCCTGATATCGATTTGAACTTCTCAGGTGACTATCAACCAGTAGCCCATAATTTTATTCGAGTAATGTTTGGACCAGATAATTCATATCGTGCTGGAACGATTGCGACTGTTGCGGATAAGACTGCTTACGGTTATGCTAAACACTACGATGAAGAGCATGATTTAAAGCTAAGAAATGCGGAATTAGACCGTTTGGCCGCTGGTGTCCGTGGTGTCAAAAGAACTACTGGTCAACACCCTGCAGGAATTGTTGTAGTGCCCGATGATATGGACATTTACGATTTTACGCCGGTATCGTATCCAGCCGATGATGTAAATGCCGTTTGGTTGATTACTCACTATGACTTCCACTCTATTCATGATAATATTTTGAAGTTTGATATTCTGGGACATGATGATCCAACTATGATTCGTCACTTGCAGGATTTGTCTGGGATTGATCCATTGACTATTCCACCCGATGACCCTGGAGTCATGTCATTATTTTCTAGTCCTGATATTTTAGGTGTTACTCCAGAGCAGATTCAATCAGAAACTGGAACTTTGGGTGTTCCAGAATTTGGTACCCGTTTTGTTAGAGGAATGCTTGAGGAGACTAAGCCAACGACATTTTCTGAATTATTACAGATTTCAGGTTTGTCCCATGGGACTGATGTATGGCTAGGAAATGCTGAGGACTTAATCAATCAAGGAATTTGCAAACTGAAAAATGTAATTGGTTGTCGTGACAACATCATGATGGACTTAATTCACTGGGGCGTTAAGCCAGAAGTTGCCTTTTCAACAATGGAATCCGTTCGTCATGGTCGTGGTATCAGCGATGAAAATATGGCTATTTTAAAGAAAAATAAGAATATTCCAGATTGGTATATTCCTTCTTGTCTGAAGATCAAGTACATGTTCCCTAAGGCTCACGCTACGGCTTACATTTTAATGGCTCTACGAATTGCTTGGTTTAAAGTATATTATCCTGAAATCTATTACACAGCTTACTTTTCAGTTCGTGCCGATCTATTTGATTTGGTTGCAATGAGTCATGGTAAGAATACTGTTAAGGCTGCAATGAAGGAAATTCAGGATAAAGGAAACGATGCATCAGCTAAGGATAAGAGTTTGATGACCGTGCTAGAAATAGCTAATGAATGTCTAGAACGAGGGATTAAGATCAAAATGGTTGATATTGATCAATCTGAAGCAACTGACTTTAAGATCTTAGATAAGCATACAATTTTAGCACCGTTCAATGCTGTTCCTGGTTTAGGGGATAATGCAGCTAAGCAGATTGTAGCTGCTCGTGCAGAAAAGAAGTTTTTGTCTAAAGAAGATTTAGCTAAGCGCGGTAAAGTATCACAAACAATTATGAATTATTTCGAAGAAAATGGTGTCTTGGAAGGGATGCCAGATGAAAATCAATTATCACTTTTCTGATAGTTAAATTTTACAAGATCAGGTAAAACATGGTATACTACGTATGAAGTTCGAATAGGTAAATTCGAGTGAGCAGTGATGCTCACTCTTTTTATTACGGAGGAAAATTTTTGTCTAAAGTTATAGATTCTGTTCGTCCAGTTGTCGAAACAATTATTGATGAACATGGTGACATGTTGGTTGATATGGAATACGTTAAAGAAAAAGGGCAAAATTATTTACGCATTTATGTTGATCGCCAACCAAACGGTATTGACATTGATGAGATTGCAGCTTTAAGTGAACTTGTTTCCGAAAAGCTGGATGCTCTTGATCCCGATCCACTTCCAGATCCCTATGTTTTGGAATTATCATCTCCAGGGGCAGAACGACCAATCAAAACAAAAGCTGATTGGGAAAAAGCTCTGAATGATTACATTCATGTCGGTCTTTATCAAAAGATTGAGAATAAAAAAATGTATGAAGGTACACTCAAGTCTTATAATGATGACGAAGTTGTATTAGAAATAAAAGATAAGACAAGACGAAAAACATTAACTGTTCCCCGTAAGTTAATTGCAAATATTCGTTTTGCAATTGAATTTTAGAAAGGTTGATCAAAAACTTATGTCTAAAGAAATGCTAGAAGCGTTTGCTACTTTGGAAAATACCAAGGGCATTAAGCAAGATGTTATTGTTGATGCAATTAAAGCCGCTTTGGTAGCTGCATACAAAAAGAATTATAATCAAGCACAAAACGTTGAAGTTGATTTTGATGAAAGAAAAGGTAACTTCAAGGTAATGGCAGTTAAAACTGTTGTTGACGAAGTGCAAGATGACCGTCTTGAAGTTAGTTTAAAGGATGCTTTAACAATTAATCGTGCTTATGAAGTAGGCGACGAAATTCGTTTTGAAGTAACACCTAAAAATTTTGGTAGAATTGCCGCCCAAACTGCTAAGCAAGTTATCATGCAACGTCTACGTGAAGCCGAAAGAAAACATATTATTGATGAATATTCACAATATGAGGATGAATTGGTTACTGGTACCGTGGAAAGACGCGACAATCGTTTCGTTTATGTAAAGATTGGTAATGTTGAAGCTGTTATGCCTCACCGTGATCAAATGCCAAATGAGGTTTACAATCCCCAAGACCAGATTCGTGTACTAGTAACTCATGTTGGCTCCGATAGCAAGGGTGCACAAATTACAGTCTCAAGAACTGCTCCTGACATGGTTAAACGATTGTTTGAACAAGAAGTTCCAGAAATTTATGATGGAACCGTTGAAATTGTTTCAATCGCACGTGAAGCAGGTGACAGAACTAAGATGGCTGTTAAGTCAAATGATCCTAACATCGATCCGGTAGGTACCTGTGTAGGCCAAAAGGGTGCTCGTGTACAAAATGTAGTTAACGAACTTGGCGGTGAAAATATTGATATCGTTAAGTATGAAGAAGATCCATCTGACTTTATTGCTAATGCATTAAATCCAGCAGAAGTGATTGCGGTTCAATTTGGTGATGATGAAGAAGAAAAAAGTGCTTTAGTTATCGTACCAGATTACCAGTTATCACTTGCAATTGGTAAGAAAGGTCAGAACGTTCGCTTAGCTGCTCGTTTGACAGGCTATAAGATTGATATTCGTCCTGAATCTGAAGTAGAATTTGTAGATGAAAAAACAAATGATACAGCTGATGCTGCAGATAGTAGCGAAACTTCTGAAAATGTTGAAAGTACAGATGACGCTGCTGACGTTGAAAGCTCAGATGATACAACTACTGTAGAAGATTCAAGTAAAGAAGATAAAACTGAAGAATAGGTGATTTTTTTGAAAAAAAGAAAAATCCCAATGCGGAAGGATTTATTAACCGATACAATGCAGCCCAAGAAGGAATTAGTACGTATTGTTATCGATAAAGAAAAAAATGTGTCAGTTGATCCAACAGGTAAAAAGGCTGGTCGCGGCGCATATGTTTCCCTTGATCCAAGTAAGATTGAAGCTGCTAAAGAGAAGAATGTATTAGAACGTAGTTTAGGTGCGAAAGTTCCAGATACTTTTTACGATGAGCTTTACTCTTATGTTGATCATCAAAAGGCAAGAAAAGAATTATTTGGTGATAAATAAGATTGCAAAATAGACAAAAAGCAATTAATTTGTTAGGTTTAGCTGAGCGTGCTGGTAAGTTAACTACCGGTACAGAGACAGTCATTAATGAACTTAATAAGCATAAAATCAAAGCGGTTATTATGGCTAGTGATGTTCAAGACAACACGGCAGAAAAAGTAAACCGCGCTGCCAGAAAAGACAATATTCCTATGATAACTATGTTTACTGCCATTGAATTGTCAAAGGCAATTGGCAAAAAACGCAAAGTTTTAGGATTAACTGACGCTGGTTTTGCTAAGGCGTTAGTTAAAAAAATAAATGAAGGAGTGTGATTGGATGGCAAAGAAAAGAATTTATGAAATCGCAAAAGAAGTCGGCGTTGATAACAAAGTTGTAGTCCAAAAAGCAAAGGATTTAGGCTTAGATGTAAAGAATCACATGTCATCAGTAGATGATTCACAGGTTGCAAAGTTAAAGAATAGTTTCCAAAACTCCGCTCCTGCTGCAAAATCTTCTAATAAAAAGAATAAAATAAAAATCTCTGTTTCTTCTATTCGCAAAAATGAAAAGAAGCAAGAAGATAATAATAGTTCTAAGAATTCTAAGAGACGCAATAATAAACGTCGTTCAAATAATCACGGTCATGAGAATAAAAATGATCGTAGAAATAATACAGGTAAGCCAAAGGCAGCTGCTTTGTTACAACAATTTAAACAAAAGCAACGGGCAGAAGAAGGGCAACTTAATCGTGAAGCCCAAAAAGCCAGAAAAGAATATCATGAGCAATTAAGACATCCAAAACAAGAACAGCCAGTGAAAGATAATAAGAAAACAACCAACCACAAAGATAACAAGAAGAAAGCAGAACCAGTAGAAAAGAAAGTTATTGGTCCTAAGATTTTAAAGCCTTCTCCAGCTCGTTTGAAGAAGCAACAGCCTGAAGCGACTAAAGAACGAGTTCAAGTTACTATTCCTGAGGCTCCTAAGGAAGAAAAACGCGGCAATAATCGTGGTCGCAACATGGGAAAGCCAGGACGCAAGGGTAAAAATCAATTTGGCAATGGTCGTAGTGACCATTCAGATCGTTCAGAGAGAAAGCGGCGTAAGAATAAAAAACGTCAACAAGAGCAAAAACCAAAGAAAACACTTACTAAGCGTAAGGAACGTCCATTACCAGAAACATTAGTTTACGAAGAAAGTATGAACGCTCAAGATATTGGTAAGTTAATTCACCGTGAACCAGCTGAAATTGTTAAGAAACTCTTCATGCTTGGCGTGATGACTAACCAAAACCAATCTTTGGATAAAGATACAATTGAACTTTTAGCTGCTGAATATGGTATCAATGCTGAGCAAAAAGTTCATGAAGACATCTCTGATATTGATAATATCTATGACAAGAGAATGGAAGAGTCAAAGGAATCTAAAAACCAGGTTAAACGCCCACCAGTTGTTACAATCATGGGACACGTTGACCATGGTAAGACCACTTTACTTGATCGTCTTCGTCATACTCATGTTTCAGCTCATGAAGCTGGTGGTATTACTCAAAAGATTGGTGCTTACCAAGTTAGATTAGATGATCGCTTAATTACATTCTTGGATACACCAGGACACGCAGCATTTTCTAACATGCGTGCACGTGGTGCTGAAATTACTGATATTGTTGTACTGGTTGTTGCTGCAGATGATGGTGTAATGCCACAAACTGTAGAAGCAATTGACCATGCAAAGAGTGCTAATGTTCCAATAATTGTAGCAATTAACAAGATGGATAAGCCAGGTGCAAATCCACAACACGTAACTGAGGAATTAATGAAATACAATTTGATTCCTGAAGATTACGGTGGTGATACTATCTTCGTTAATATTTCAGCTAAGACAGGTCAAAATGTTGATGACTTATTACAAATGATCTTGTTGCAATCTGATGTGATGGAACTTAAGGCTAATCCAACTGAAATGGCAATTGGTACTGTGATTGAAGCTCGTTTGTCACGTGGTCGTGGACCTGTAGCAGACGTTTTAATCCAACAAGGTACACTTAATGTTGGTGACCCGATTGTTGTTGGTAACACTTTTGGTCGTGTTCGTACTATGACTAATGATCGTGGACGTCAAGTTAAGAAGGCTACACCATCAGAACCTGTTGAAATTACTGGTTTGAACGATGTGCCTGAATCTGCTGATAAGTTAGTTGAATTTAAGGATGAAAAGACCGCTAGAAGTGTTGGTGAAGCTAGAGCACAACAAGCTTTACAAAAGTCTCGTGAAAATGTTCAACACGTAACTCTTGATAACCTCTTCGATACTATGAAGAAGGAAAACATGAAGGAAGTCGACATTGTCTTGAAGGCTGATGTTCAAGGTTCTGTAGAAGCTTTACAACAATCGCTTGAAAAGATTGAAGTTGAAGGCGTACGTGTAAATATCATTCACTCAGGTGTAGGTGCCATTAATGAATCAGATGTAACTTTGGCTGGTGCATCAAATGCATTTATTATTGGGTTCAACGTTCGTCCAACTGCTACTGCTAAGAGCCAAGCTGAAACCGATGGCGTAGATATTCGTCTTTACAGCATTATTTACAAGGCTATTGATGATGTTACTGCTGCCATGAAGGGGATGCTTGAACCAACTTATGAAGAAAAGGTTATCGGTAATCTTACTGTTCGTGAAACTTGGAAGGTTTCTAAGGTTGGTACAATTGCTGGTTCCTTCGTTGATAAGGGCTTGGTTAAGAATGATTCTAAGATTAGAGTTATTCGTGATGGTATCGTTAAGTATGATGGTGAAATTGCTTCACTTAAGAGATTTAAAGATGATGTTAAGGAAGTTAAGCAAGGTAACGATTGTGGTTTAACGATTAAGGACTACAACGACATTAAAGTTGGCGACGAATTCGAAGTTTACGAAATGCAACAAGTTGAGCCTAAGTAATTACTATTAGGAGGAAAACATGAAGCATAGAATTGGTCGTGTTGAAGGTGAAATTCTACGCGAATTAACCAAGATTTTACAAAAGAATATTCGTGATCCGCGCTTAAGTGGTGTAACTATTACCGCAGTTGAATGTACGAATGATCTTTCATATGCAACTGTTTATTACAGCCTGCTAACTGAAGATGAGCATAAGGAAGAAGAGGTTCAGGCAGGTTTTGAAAAGGCAAAAGGCATGATGCGTCATTTGCTTGGTCAAACATTAACTGTTTATAAGGTTCCTGAATTAATCTTTAAACGTGATAATTCAGTTTTGTATGGTAGTAAGATTGACCGTTTGATTGCAGAAGTTAAGAAACAAGATGCTAAGCGGGAAAGCAAATAAAAAAGAGGGCGCCATGATGGTGCCCTTTTTTGTTGAAAAGAATAGGGAATAATTATGTTAAACGGAATTTTAGTTATTGATAAAGATAAAGGGATGACTAGTGCAGATGTAGTTTATCATTTGCGCCGCGTATTACATATTAGAAAAATAGGACATGCTGGTACGCTTGATCCTGAGGTGACAGGCGTTTTACCAATTGCTATTGGTCAGGCTACTAAATTAATTGAAATGATGCATACTAGGCCAAAAGAATATATTGGCACGGGACTATTTGGTTATAGCACAGATAGTTATGATGCAACTGGAACTGTTTTAAAAGAAAAAAAGTTGATTCAGCCTTTTTCTGGTGCAGAAATTCAAGAAAATATGAATAAATTTGTAGGAGAAATTGTTCAAGTGCCTCCAATTTATTCTGCTGTTAAAGTGAATGGTAAACATCTTTATGAATATGCGCGTGAAGAGATTGAAGTCGAGCGACCTCAGAGAAAGGTTGAAGTCAAACAATATGATCTAACTAAAGAACCAGTTTTTGATATAAATACTGGGCAAGAAAGCTTTGATTTTAAGATTAAATGCAGCAAAGGCACTTATGTTAGATCGTTAGTTAATGATCTAGGTGAAAAATTAGATTGCCCCGCAACGATGACTTATTTGAGAAGAACAGCTAGTTCTGGCTTTGATATTACACAAGCAGTAAAATTAAAGGAGATTGAAGAGAATCCGAAAAAGGCCACTAAACTTATACAGCCGATTGATGCATTTTTTAAGGAATACACTCAGGTTGATTTAACTGAAGAAAAGTGGCTTAAAGTTAAAAATGGAGCGGGTATTTCGCTTGAAACTAATGCGAAAAAAGTTGCACTACGATACAATAAAAAGGTGAAAGCAATTTATGAAAAAAAAGGAAAGCTTTATCGCCCAAGCTTAATGCTGTTGCAAAATGAATAAATGAAATGAAGGAATTAGCTGTGAAAATCGTTCATTTAACATATCCTGTTAAGGAAAATATTTTATCTACTAGAATTGTGCTTGCCCTTGGCTTTTTTGATGGGGTTCATTTGGGACATCAGTGCTTAATTAATCAGGCTAAAGAAATTGCATTACAGAAGAAATTGTCATTAGTTGTGTTGACCTTTGATCGACATCCTAAGGAAGTTTATGAGTCGAAACGAGATTTTAAATACTTAGAAACTTTGGAAGAAAAAGCTAACAAAATGGCGGAATTAGGAGTAGATTATTTGGCTGTTTTACCATTTACTAAAAATTTCAGTCAAATTTCTGCACAAGAATTTGTCGATAATGTAATTGTCAGATTAAATGCTGATACCGTTGTTGCTGGCTTTGATTACACTTATGGTTCTAAGAATATTGCAAATATGGCTAATTTACCCCAATTTTCCAAAGGGCGTTTTAATATTGTAGTGATGCCAAAGCAAACTTTTAACGGTAGAAAAATTGGCTCAACTGAAATTCGTCAAGCAATTAAGGATGGTCAGATGGAATTAGCCACTGAATTAATGGGGCACCATTATGTAATGAGTGGTATCATTGGGCATGGTAAACGAAATGGTCATAAGCTAGGCTATCCAACAGCTAATTTGATTTGGGCAGAACATAAGGTGATTCCTAAAATTGGAGTTTATGCTACCAAGACTAAAGTAAATGGTAAGTGGTATAACTCCATGACTAGCGTTGGCTATAATGTAACCATTAATCAGGACAAGAAGATATATATTGAATCTAATATTTTTGATTTTAATGAAGATGTCTATGGTAAGCCAATGAAGATCAAATGGTATAAATATACCAGAGGTGAGAAAAAATTTGCCGGATTACCTGAACTGAAAGAGCAACTTGAACGAGATGAGCAAGAAATTAGGGCTTATTTTAAGCAAAAGGGTTAAGAAACTACGTACTTTGAAAAAAGTGCGTATTTTTTTGAATAAAATTAGCAATCTACTTGATTTAGTGCTAATTTCTGGTATCATATTAACTGTTAGCACCTGAGAGATGTGAGTGCTAAAAGTGAGGGCGATATAATATGTTGACCGAGCGTCAAGAGCTTATTTTAAAAACAATAATTACAGACTTTACACAAAGTCATGAGCCAGTAGGCTCAAAGACCGTAATGAAGCAGTTGCCAATTAAAGTTTCAAGTGCAACGATTAGAAATGAAATGGCCGTGTTGGAAGAGCAGGGGTTAATTGAAAAAACTCACTCTTCAAGTGGTCGAATTCCTTCAAGCGAGGGCTATCGTTATTATCTTGATAATTTAGTTGAGCCGTTGCAATTACCAGAGTCTGTTTATAATACAATAGGAAGCCAATTAGATCGACCTTTTCATCAAGTAAATGAAATTGTACAAGAGGCTGCACGAATTCTGTCAGATTTAACTAACTATACTGCATTTGCGGAAGGACCTGAGAGTCATGATGTTAGAGTCACAGGATTTAGAATTGTACCGCTGTCTCAACGACAGATTATGGCAATTTTGGTTACAAATGATGGTAACATTCAAAATCAGGTATATGCTTTGCCACATAATATTCACGGCGAAGAAATTGAAAAGGCTGTCCGCATGATTAATGATCAGTTAGTCGGAAAGAGCCTAAATGAAATCAACGTTTCGTTGCTAAGTGAATTAGCTAAAAACGAATTAGGCGGCGAACATGTGACTGAATTGCTTAGTTTAGTTGAAGATGTCGTAAAAGATGCAGCTAGTGAGCAGATGTATGTGGATGGACAGATTAATTTGCTCAATAATACTTCTGAACATGATGTAAATGACATTCGTTCTTTGTACGAGTTGATTGATCATAATAATCTGTTCACTAATTTAATGGATGCAAAGGTGGATCCAAAGTCTGGAAATTATCCAGTAAAGGTAAAGTTGGGATCTGAATTACCCAATGATTTATTAAAAAATTATAGTTTGCTGACAGCTGAGTACAGCGTTGGCTCCCATGGTAAAGGAACTATTGCTTTACTTGGACCAACGAATATGCCATATTCACAAATGATTGGGTTGCTTGAATATTTTAGAAATGAACTAGCTAAAAAGTTGCTTGATTATTACGGCAAGTTTCAATAAAGGAGGTTAGCCGTGAGTAAAGAAGAATTTCCAAGTGAAAAAAATCTAGAGCAAAAAGAAAAGACTTCTGAGCCTAAGGCTAAAAAAGAAGCCGATAAAGGTGAAGAAAAGAAGCAAGAAAAAAATAAACAAGATCAAAAATTAGCTAAAGAATTAGCTGATTTAAAAGATAAGAACAAGGATCTTGAAGATAAGTATTTGCGTAGTGAAGCAGAAATTCAAAATATGCAAAATCGCTACACTAAAGAACGTGCTCAATTAATTAAGTACGAATCTCAAAGCTTAGCGAAGGACATTTTGCCAGCAATGGACAATTTGGAAAGAGCCCTAAGCGTTGAGGCCGATGATGATGTGTCTAAGCAGTTAAAGAAGGGCGTGAAAATGACCCTGGATGCACTTGTGAAGGCAATGAAAGATCACGGTGTAGTTGAGATTGAGGCTGATGGCGTTAAATTTGATCCGACATTACATCAAGCTGTTCAAACAGTAGCAGCTGAGAATGATGATCAAAAAGATCACGTTGTTCAGGTTTTACAAAAAGGATATCAATATAAGGATAGAACACTAAGACCAGCAATGGTTGTAGTTGCTCAATAAGAGAGGAAGCTAATATATGTCAAAAGTTATTGGGATTGACCTTGGGACTACTAACTCAGCAGTTGCAGTTCTTGAAGGTAAAGAACCAAAGATTATCACTAATCCAGAAGGTAACCGGACTACTCCTTCAGTAGTTGCATTTAAAGATGGTGAAATTCAAGTCGGTGAGGTAGCAAAGCGTCAAGCTATTACCAACCCTAATACCATTGTTTCAATTAAGCGTCACATGGGTGAAGCTGATTATAAGGTTAAAGTTGGTGATAAGGAATATACACCACAAGAAATTTCAGCATTTATTTTACAATATATTAAGAAATTCTCAGAAGATTACTTGGGTGAAGAAGTTAAGGATGCTGTTATTACTGTTCCTGCTTACTTCAATGATGCTCAACGCCAAGCTACTAAGGACGCTGGTAAGATTGCTGGTTTGAATGTGCAAAGAATTATTAACGAACCAACTGCTTCAGCATTAGCCTTCGGTTTAAATAAAGACCAAGATGAAAAAGTCATAGTATACGACCTTGGTGGTGGTACTTTTGATGTTTCTGTATTGCAATTAGGTGATGGTGTCTTTCAAGTATTGTCAACTAATGGTGATACTCATCTTGGTGGTGATGACTTTGATCACCGTATCATGGATTGGTTAATTAAGAACTTTAAGGATGAAAATGGTGTTGATTTGTCGAAGGACAAGATGGCAATGCAACGCTTAAAGGATGCTGCAGAAAAAGCAAAGAAGGACTTGTCAGGTGTATCAAGTACTCATATCTCACTTCCATTCATTTCTGCTGGCGAAGCTGGTCCATTACACCTTGAAGCAGATTTAACTCGTGCTAAGTTTGATGAATTAACTGCTGACTTGGTAGAAAAGACTAAGGTACCATTTGACAATGCATTGAAGGATGCAGGTCTTACTGTTAATGACATTGACAAGGTTATTTTAAATGGTGGTTCTACTCGTATTCCAGCTGTTCAAAAGGCAGTTAAGGAATGGGCTGGTAAGGAACCTGACCATTCAATTAACCCTGATGAAGCTGTAGCTATGGGTGCAGCAATTCAAGGTGGTGTTATCTCAGGTGATGTTAAGGATATTGTTTTACTTGATGTTACCCCATTGTCACTTGGTATTGAGACCATGGGTGGTGTCTTCACTAAGTTAATCGACAGAAACACTACTATTCCAACTTCAAAGAGTCAAATCTTCTCAACTGCAGCAGATAATCAACCAGCTGTAGATGTTCACGTATTGCAAGGTGAACGTCCAATGGCTGCAGACGACAAGACTCTTGGCCGCTTTGAATTAACTGATATTCCACCAGCACCACGTGGTGTTCCTCAAATTCAAGTTACCTTCGATATCGATAAGAACGGTATTGTAAATGTATCTGCTAAGGATATGGGTACTGGCAAGGAACAAAAGATTACTATTAAGAGTTCATCCGGTTTATCAGATGAAGAAATTAAACGTATGCAAAAGGATGCTGAAGAACACGCTGATGAAGATAAGAAGCGTAAGGAAGAAGCAGACCTTAGAAACGAAGTAGATCAATTAATCTTTACTACAGATAAGACTTTGAAAGATACTAAGGATAAGCTCTCTGATAGCGATCGTAAGCCAGTTGAAGATGCTCTTGAAGCTTTGAAGAAAGCTCAAAAGGATAACAACTTGGATGAAATGAAAGAAAAGAAAGATGCTTTATCCAAGGCTGCTCAAGACTTAGCTGTTAAGTTGTATCAACAAAATGGTGGTGCTGCTGGTCAAGCTGGTCCACAAGCAGGTCCTCAAGGCCCACAAGGTGGTAATTCAAATAATGGCAACAACGGTGATGCCCAAGATGGTGAATTCCACAAAGTAGATCCAAATAAGTAATGGGTTTATAATTAAACAAAAGGAGAAAAGAACTACCCATTGAGTAGTTCTTTTCTTTTGAGAATACAAGGAGTTCAAATAGATGGCACAAGAAGATTACTATAAAGTACTTGGCGTAGATCGTGACGCCAGTGATCAGGAAATAAGTAGGGCATATCGTAAATTAGCCAAAAAATATCACCCAGATTTAAACCATGAACCTGGAGCTGAAGAAAAGTATAAGCAGGTTAACGAAGCCTATGAGGTTTTGCACGATAAGCAAAAACGTGCGCAATATGATCAATTTGGTTCTGCTGGTGTAAATGGTCAAGGTGGCTTTGGTGGTGGAGCTGGTCAAGGCTTTGGCGGTGCCGGATTTGATACTTCTGGCTTTGGTGATTTTGGCGATATCTTTGGCGATATTTTTGGTCAAGGCCGTCAACAGAGGGTTGATCCAACTGCACCACAACGTGGCCAAGATTTGGATTATCAATTGACAATTGATTTTATGGATGCCATTAAGGGCAAAAAGACCCAGGTCAGCTATACTCGAAGCGAAACTTGTGAGACTTGTGGCGGTAATGGTTGTGAAAAAGGTACACATCCAATTACCTGTGATAAATGTCATGGAACTGGTTATATGACAATTACTCAACAATCAATGTTGGGCATGATCCGTCGTCAAACCACTTGTGACAAATGTCATGGTCGTGGTGTGATTATTGAGCATCCATGTAAAACCTGTGGCGGTAAAGGAACAGTTGACCGTAAGAATACTATTGAAGTGGATATTCCAGCGGGAATCGACAATGGTCAACAACTTAGATATCAAGGCCAAGGCGAAGCAGGTATAAATGGCGGACCATATGGTGATTTATATATTAACTATCGAATTAAACCATCTAAAGATTTTGAGCGTCGTGGCCAGACTATTTATACAGAAGTACCAATCTCATTTGCTCAGGCTACTTTAGGAGATGAAATTAACGTTAAGACTGTGCATGGTGATGTAAAGCTAACTATTCCAGCTGGTACGCAACCTAATAAGAAGTTTACTTTGCGTGGACAGGGTGTGCCATATCTTCGTGGTAATGGCAATGGTGATCAAATTACTACAGTTAATATTGTTATTCCAAAGCACATTAATGATAAGCAAAAGAAAGATTTGACCAACTTTGTTCATGATGGTGGTGGCAATATTACACCACAAGAAAAAGGATTTTTTGAACGCTTAAAAGATAAGTTTAATATGTAAATGCTAAAAAAGGTTTCTACTTTGTCGGTAGAAATCTTTTTCTATGAAAAAATATTATTTTATTTTGTTTTGTTTAGAAGATAACTGTTTGCTTTTTTTAAGATTAATTGAAGTTCTTTGTAGCTGAATTCTTTGTAATTTTGTGCAGCCAGACATTTTTGAGCTTCATCATAACTTAACCAGGCACTTTGACGAATTTCGCTTTCTTGTAGTTTAATTTGTTGTCCTTCAATAAATTCTGCTAAAAAGAAAGTAACCTCTTTTTGGCGATTTTTTGTTAAATGGTATGTATCAACTTGATGAAACGTAAAGTCAAATTTAGGGTTAAGACCCACTTCCTCATAAACTTCTCTTTGTGCAGCGTCCTCATTAGATTCTGTTCCTTCTAAATGTCCTTTAGTAAATCCCCAAGCACTTGGAAATTGTTTATAAGGTTGACTTTGAATCATTAGATATTCTAGTTGTGATTTCTGTTTGCGCCAGATGATAGCACCGGCTGATTTTTCAGTTATCATCATTAAACTCCTTGTATTATTAAATTTGGAAATTATTATGCTACAATTTCGTAATTTTATCTAGCTTTGCTATAATAATTATTACATAGTAAAGGGTGAACGATTTTATGGATTTAGAAAAATTAAAAGACTATCAAAAACATATTCGAAATTTTGCGATCGTGGCACACATTGATCACGGTAAATCAACTATTGCTGACAGAATTTTGGAATTAACTGATACTGTTAGTCAGCGTCAACTTAAGAATCAAATGTTAGATGATATGCCGCTCGAACGCCAACGGGGAATTACTATCAAGATGAACTCTGTTGAAGTTAAATACCATGCTGAAGATGGTGAAGACTATATTTTCCACTTAATCGACACACCAGGGCACGTAGACTTCTCTTATGAAGTATCACGCTCTTTGGCTGCTTGTGAAGGGGCTTTGATGGTAGTTGATGCTTCTCAAGGTGTACAAGCTCAAACTTTAGCTAACACCTATCTAGCAATTGATGATGATTTGGCAATTTTGCCAGTTATCAATAAGATTGACTTGCCATCAGCTGATGTTCCTAAAACAAAGGAAGAAATTGAAGAGATGCTCGGCTTAGATGCTTCTGAAGCTGCTGAAGTTTCAGGTAAAACTGGTCAAGGCATCAAGGATATGTTGGAAAAAGTGGTTAAGGACATCCCGGCGCCAGCTGGTGATATTGAAGCACCACTGAAAGCCTTAATTTTTGATTCAAAGTATGATGATTATCGTGGTGTGGTAATGTCCGTTAAAATTGAAGATGGCATGGTTAAGGCAGGCGATCGGATTCAAATTATGAATACCGGTAAGGAATATGAAGTTACCGAGGTTGGTGTTTCAAGTCCTCATCCAATTAAGAAGGATGTCCTGATCGCCGGGGATGTAGGCTACATTACTGCTAATATCAAGTCAGTTCGTGAAACTCGGGTTGGTGATACGATTACTCAAGCAGATAATCCTACTGCAGAAGCTCTGCCAGGCTATCGTCAAATTCCACCAATGGTATATTCAGGTATGTATCCTGTTGATAATCGAGACTATGAAGATTTAAAGGAAGCCTTGCAAAAACTACAACTGAATGATGCTGCCTTGGAATTCGAACCAGAAACTTCAACGGCCTTGGGCTTTGGTTTCCGTTGTGGCTTCTTAGGTTTGCTTCACATGGATGTAGTTCAAGAAAGATTAGAGCAAGAATTTGATCTTGACTTGATCATGACAGCGCCATCGGTTGATTATCATGCAATTATGAACGATGGTTCAACTAAGGTTATCGATAACCCGTCTGATTTACCTGATGCAGGGGAATACAAAGAAGTGCAAGAGCCTTATGTTAAGGCAGAGATTATGGTGCCAAATGACTTTGTTGGTCCGGTAATGGAACTTTGTCAACGTAAGCGTGGCGAATTTGTCACTATGGATTATCTTGATAAGTATCGTGTGAATGTTATTTACAACATGCCATTAGCTGAAATTATTTTTGACTTCTTTGATGATTTAAAGTCATCGACTAAGGGTTATGCTTCATTAGACTATGAAATTACAGGTTACCGCGCAACTGATTTAGTTAAGATTGATATTTTGCTTAACAAGGAGCCAATTGATGCCTTGAGCTTTATTGCTCACAGATCGGAAGCTCAAGACCGGGCTCGACAAATGACTTCAATGCTGAAGAAACTAATTCCACGGCAAAACTTTGAAGTAGATATTCAAGGTGCAATTGGTGCTAAGATTATTTCTCGTGCAACCATTAAGCCATATCGTAAGGATGTTACTTGGAAGATTCATACTGGTGACCCAGATCGTCGTGCTAAATTGCTAGAAAAGCAGAAACGTGGTAAGAAACGCATGAAGGCTGTTGGGCGGGTAGAAGTGCCTCAAGATGCCTTTATGGCAGTGTTGAAGATGAACGATGACGATATCAAAGGTAAATAAGATTCGCTAGCATTCCCAGTCTGACGCGGTTTATCGTCACTCTGAGAATGCTTTTTTTGCTTTTCTACTGAAAATCTACTGAATACTTGCTTTAAAAGTTCAAATTATTAATTGAACCCTTAATGTTTTTCTTTTGCTTTTTGGTTACGTGTGTGTAGATTTCCATAGCTGTCTTTGAAGTTCTGTGTCCAAGAATGTATTGTACATCCTTTGGGGTAATCTTATCATTACCGTCATAAAGAAGTGTAGCAAGAGTGTGACGCAAACCGTGAGGAGTAATTTCTCGTAGCGGCTTTTTTATTTGCTCTGGATGTTTCTTATTCCATTTTTCACATTGCTTTTTATCAAACTTATAGAGGTATTTAAGCCACAAATCAGGCTGCTGTGCCCAGTTAATGCTGCCAGCTCTGGTGTGAAAAATAATTTCGCAGTGGTCGCCAATCTTATCACAGAACTCCCGATATTCCTTTAAAATGATATAAAGGTTATCAGACATAGGAACTGCATGATGAACGCCATTTTTAACGTCATCAATGGTCTTTTTGCCGTTTTCATCCTTTGCAACTGTACGCTCGATTTTTACCGTACGCCTGTTGAAGTCTACATCAGACCATTTGAGCGCAAGTGCTTCACCTCTACGACATCCTAGGGATGCAACCGTAAGGAAATATGTGTATTTCATTCGGCTGTAATCCTTGGCTACATCAAGAAAATGTTTGAGTTCGTCCAGTTCATAAAAATTACGTGAATTGTCTCGGCTGGATTTTGCTGACTTTTTAGGCATGATTACGAAGTCAAAAGGGTCGTTGTCGCACCAGTGACGAAAGATAGCATACTTAATGATTCTGTGTAGTTGATTGGCAATTGACCTATAAGTTACATATTTTGAAGCTAAATTGTTAACATATTTCTGCACATGATCCGGTGATATCTTGTCTATGTAAGTATTACCAAATTCTGGCTCAGTATGATTTTTCCATGTGTCCTTAAAGCGTCCTAGTGTGGAACCACGTACATCTTGTTTCATCACTTCAAGCCATGCATTATATACATAGCTTACAGTTATCTTCTTTTGAGATGTTTCTATCTTTTGACTTAGTGTACCTGGTCCTTGTGCCTTTAAATTACGGCGAAGCTCCTCGGCTTCTTTGCGGGATTTGAGTTTGCTCCTGGTAACGTTTATAACCTTACCAGTTTCAGGATTAATACCGATGTAAGTCCTAAGTCGAAAATACTTTTTCCCGTTTTTTAATTTATACTCTGTAATTTCAGGGTCTTTTTTACGAGCCATAATATCATTCCTTTCTAAAAATATTTGATGATGCGCGCTCGGCACGAGCGCGCATGGGGCGCCCGCGGGTTAGATTATCTCTTGTTGATTTCATGAATCAAAAGAAGTAATATTATTAATGTCAAGTTTAATTCGTTCATGTTTTTCACCTCCAAGGTGGAGAACAACACAAGCTTGCTTGTGTTAGACTTGGAAGGTGACAAAACATGAGTGAGCGGGCGCCCCAAGAGCTTTACTCAAAGGGATGCACCGTATAAGAAGCGTTGCTGTGTCGGCAATGCTTCTTTTTTGCTATAATGAATTAAAAAAGGTGGTAACAGTATGAACGATAATGATTTCTTTGTAGTCAGTTACAAAATTCTTAGCTATTTAAAATATTGCTATGAAAATGATAAGAGAGTAGATCCAACTATTTTGAGTGAAGGGATGCTCTCAATTTCAAACAATCAATTCTTGAAAACACTAAAAATGTTAATTGATCAAGGGTATATTGACGGTGTGTATGTAAAGCAAACTCTTGATGGGATGTTCGTTTTAAACAATCGTAGTAAGGCAGCAATTACTATGAGTGGTTTAGATTATTTGAAAAATGATCGCTCTATGAAAGAAGCATTTGAACAATTGGGACCAGTACAAAAGTGGTTGCCAATCATCAAATAATTTAAACTGATGTTCTTTAATACCGCAAAATCAAAGCCTACACACCTGAAAGGGTGGCAGGCTTATTTTTAATTGTTGTGTTCAATATTCTTTTTTAGCAAATCAATTATTTGCTGATTTTGTTTTTGCAATTGGTCATTTTGCTTAATCATTAGCCAATTTTGTTGAGTTAGTTCAGCCAATAAAAATGCTTGGTTCGCATTAATATCTTTTTCACTACCAACTAATGAAGTAAGCCCATTCAACGGAATTATATTTTTAAAAAGATCATAAATTGTCCCAATTTGAAGCACGTTATCGGGATTTATATCAGATAGCTGTTTTGTCGCCAGCCATTCCTGAAACTTTTGACCGTCTTTTGAATTAAGCCATTCTTGTTTTGCAGAGTCTTCTTGAATGCTAGAAAAATCTTTGCCTTGTGCGATAATTTTCTTAAAATCATCGACTGTATGGGTTTTACCATATTCTTTTGCTCCTGGTGCAAAGCCATTTTTATAGCCTAGACCATATTTGATCATGCATTTTCCGCCCATAACTCCATCTTTAAATTCAATTTGTTGGCTTAAAAAGCCAATTTTGTTGCCACAAAAGTCACAGATTGTAGCCATTATCTATATCCTCCAAAATAGATATTGCCATAGGTTTATAGTCACTGGCGTTGTGGACTGTGCTTAGTATTCCAATAATCCGCCGTGAGGCGGGTTATTTTTATCGTAATTTATAACTAAGTTAAATATCTTGAAGTCACCATCTAACACGTTAAAAACATCTTGTTTGTCCCCTGACTCTTCGGCGCTTAGTAATGCTGCACCGATTCGATCATCACAGGCGAAAAGCTCGGGCGACTCAACATTTTTCAAAGCTTCCTCAGCTTCACTTTCTGTGTAGTCAAGATAGTTAGTTAAAATCTCTATTGTAGATTCATCTTCAATTTGCTCATATAGGCGAGCGATAAGATAGGTTAAGTATCTAGGCGTATAGTCATCATGCATGTTTATGTCTCCTTAACTATGCAATATCAGCGAGCAAGTAATAGCATTCACGTGGAATGCCAAAACACTTAGCAAATTGGTAATAATCACGAAAATAAAATTCATTTTCTACACAATATTGTCGTAGTAGCTTAATAGCAAATATATTTTCACATGCTTCACCACGAAGCCTAGTTAAATCATTAAGATGGAAGTATTCCTCATATTCATGTAAAACGTGTCCGATTTCATGAGCCAATAAGAAAGGAATTTCAATAGGGTGATACCAGTTAGCATTCATTATTATTAACTTGCCAGGTTCGTTATAGCTAACAGAGGGTGCATAAACTGGTAGCCGGTTAGTGAATTCAACTCCAATGTGGTACTCAAACATTGCGTAATTCATAAGATACCGCAGTAGTCGATCGTAATTTTCACGATTTTCTAGCGTTAAACTTTCAATAGATACATTCATAACGCTTACTACTCTTTGTTCAACATTTCGGGATGACGCTTAAAGTAACTTTTAGCTAAATCTACATAAGTATCTTTCAAATCTTCTGGAATTTTTCCACCATAAGGCATCCCTAAATCAGCGAAGGTTGGATCTTGATTAATTTTGGGTTCCTTCTTTGCTAGCATGGAAGGATCGTCTGTTTTTCCTGTTAAATAATCAGTAGTAGTATGTAACACGTCAGCTACGGCTTTTAAGTTATTAGTAGATGGGTTAGTTTTGTTCCAATGATAGATTGAACGGGTACCTAAACCAGCTTTGTCGTTAACTTCTATTAAAGATAAGCCATGCTTTTTAGCAAGCTCTTTAATTCTTTCAAACGTTTCAAACGGCGTCATAGTAGCATTCCTCAAAAAATTTTAAAAATAAATTCGCAAAATACGATTTTTATGTTGCATTGATTCGCATAATGCGTATAATAGATATTGTCAACAAGTTAAGAAACAAGTTGACTAAGCAAAACTAAAAGCAGATAGATTAATTAGTGCTTATTAGCTATACATTTATACTCGCACTTGCGTATTTGAATGTCAACAAGTTTCGCAACTTATTACGAAAGAAATGGAAGTGAACTATATGCCGATTGAAGAAGCACTGGAAGAAACAAAAAAGGAAGTCGAGAGAAAAATCAAGTTTGCACTTCTTGATAGAGGAATGACACAAAAGCAATTGTCAGATTTAATCAAAGAAAATAGACAACAAGTTAACAGGGCTATTAAAGGTGATACTACTCCTAAATCAAAAGAAATTCGCGACAAGATCTATCAACTTTTCAACATAAAGGGGATGAAGTAAATGGAACTGACCAAAAAAGAAAAGCAAGAAATTGCTGAAATGGTTGTAAATCTTTTAGACAAACAAAAGAAGCCAAAAATTAATCCAAGTTGGACATCCCTCAGAAAAGATATTGAGCAGTATTGCAGAAATACCAAGGTCAATATTCGCTGGTATAGCTTGCAAACCAAAATCTATGACGCAATAAGAGCTGTGCTCAATATTAGTCGAGTAGATGACATGACTACTGAACAATCTGATGAAGCTAGAAGGGTATTCGAGTTCATTAAACAAGAGAGGGAGAAGTGGACATGATCGCAATGATAGAAAACATCAGCTTAGATGAACTTTATGACCTTCAAGAAAAATTATTCAAGTTGGGGATGCTGACCACTGACAAAGATGTATCAGACAAGATCTATGAAGTGCTTCACCTGGTTGATGAAGGAATTGAAAGGAAAAAGAAAAATGAAAATCAATTATGACTCTGTTGGAAATGAAGCTACACGTTCATTACTGCCTACTGAATCTGATGCAGTCAAAAGCACAGTTAAGGATATATCTCAGGTGATAAAGCAACGACATTTATCGTATGTGGAAGCAAAAAGAGCCCTTGATTTTGTAGATCAAGAACTCTTACATGTTTTGTTCGATAAAGCACAATTCTAATATCTAATAATTGGCTTATCGAACTCGTCTTCGGGTTGTTGGGCTAATTCTTTCTTGTAAGCATCATAGCGTTTTTGATCTGCACCAACAACATATGCAGTTTCATAATCGGCTGGTTCACCTGAATTTACCAGTTTAGTACCTACGTGAAGAAGTTGCCAACCCTTTTGTAAGTACTCATTAGCTTTTTGGTTTGAATTAGTTCCACAAAATTCAATTGTATAGACGATGTCTTTCATATTATCACCTCCCTATTAGAGAATGACTTAATTTTAGCAGAAAGAAGGAATAGCAATGCAAGAATTAATTAAAGTTACAGTTCAAGATGATCAGCAACTTGTCAGTGCAAGAGACCTACATGAAGGTCTGGGACTTAAAAAGAAGTTTACAGATTGGTGGAAACAAAACAGTAAAGATTTTGAAGAAAACGTTGATTATACGACTTCACCTAAAAGTCACGTCGTTCAAAGTGGCAATGGAACGGTAAGAAGATACGATGATTACGCCTTGACAATCGACATGGCAAAACAGCTTTGCTTGATGAGCCGCACTGAAGAGGGTAAGCAATACCGCAAGTATTTGATCGAAGTTGAACGCAAGTGGAATGATCCACAAGAGATTGTCAAACGTGGATATGCAATTCTGCAAAACGAAAACACACAACTGAAGTTGGAGAACAAGAACTTAACTATCCAATTGGAAGAATCCAATAAAAAAGCTAGTTACTTAGATGTGATTCTTGGAGCACCAGACGCACTAGCAGTTACGCAAATTGCGGCGGATTACGGTTACAACGCTAAGGATTTTAACGAACTGCTTCATAAAGTTAGAATTCAGCATAAAGTTAATGGCCAATGGATTTTATACAAGGTTTACATGGGTCAAGGCTATGTAACAACTAAGCCGTTTACCTTTATAGATCATAAAGGCAGAACTAGAAGCAAGCCATCAACGTATTGGACGCAAAAAGGCAGAAAGCTGATTTATGACATTTTAAAAGATAACGACGTTTTGCCTTTGATTGAGCGCAGTGACATCGAATAAGGCAGGTGAGGCATATGGCTCTTCTAAGCATTAACGAGGAAGAACTAGACAGATTTATCGCTAAGCGAGTTCGTGAAGGTGTCAGAGAAGAGCTAGCTAAGCGCGGAAAAATTACCGATCAAAAAATGTTCAGCCGCAAAGATGCATATCACTATCTTGGGGTAAGTGGTTCGTACTTTGACAGTGCGGTAAAGCGGGGCTTTATCAATCCGAGCCTGCCAGGTGACGGCAGAACGAGATATTACTTGCGCGAAGATCTGGATAGGTTCGCGGAAGACGGAAAAGACTATTTAAAGAAAGCAAGACTTTAAGGAGAAAAGAAATGAATAAAGATACTGAATTTTCAAAAGAAAAGATGGCTAAGCAAGTTGCAAAGCTGTTTAGCAAGGTTGATGAAGACAGCGCAATTATTATGTGCGTCGCAAATGGAAGCAATTTAAGTGAATTGGAATATGGTAATCCGTTCGTTTTAGGGGGGGGTAATCCAGCATCTAACTGATGAATTACAAGAAGAGATTAAAAAGATGCCTAAGGATGAAGCCGCTCCATTGATGATGGACGCTCTAATGAAAGGATTAAAGGGGTTACAAGATGACTAAGAAGGAATACGAAAGAGAATACGGCAAGACAAAGCTTGACCATGTGCTAAGTCATATGACCATTGCATTCGGTAAAATCCTGGAATTCATGGCAATTCTATTTTTACCATTCGCGATTGTAGAGCAGCTATGCATCTACGGTGTAACGCATCCCGACCAGATTATCTCACTGCTGCTGGTCTTGATGATCCTGCTTACAGCATTGGCAGTGCGTGCCGTTAAAAAGTTAAGAAAGAAGTGATAATAATGCAAGCTAAGCTTTTTGGTAAGCGATTGATGCGCGCTAGAAAAAATCGCCAGCTAACACAATTACAGCTGGCTGAAAGAATTGGTACAAGCATGACAACGATTAGCCGGTATGAAAATGGGTTGTCTTTTCCAAGTAAAAGACGACTTAGCGAGATCGCTCATTTTCTGGGCGTGAAAGTTGACTGGCTATTAACAGGATTTAAGGAGGACTAATGAAGCAATGGTACAAGTTCATCAATTCGGTGTGGCGTATCAACGAGCCGGTAAGTACAGCGAGAGCTGGCATATCCTTGTGGCTAACAGTAACGCTATTAGCGGCGTTAGCGGTTCTGATTTTGCGACTATGCCGGTAGAAATTAAGAAGTTTTTAGGTATTAAAAAAGCACTCATTGAGTAGCAGTCAATGAGTGCCAGACAAAATAAATCAAACTAAAGGAAGTATAACACATGGATACATATAAGTTAAGAGACATTGGTGCAACTGTTAACACCTTTGGAGACGAATATCACACGTTCAGTGATGCTCTAAACGACATGATTAAGATTGACCCTAGATTGGATATTAACGACGTACAGGACCTCGTAGACACACTAGGGGGGTATAAAGACTTCGAAGAGAGTGCAAAAGAACTTTGCATGAAGAAACTTGACGGCGTAGACGAAGACGACGATGACCCCGAAGCCGAATGGGGTGACCGCATGTATGACCGTGCCGCAGGAAAGTAGGTGCTGATCATGCATGATGCGCAAGAATGGCTAGACGGGATCATCGAAGATATTCCTAATATCCGCAAAGAAATGCTAGATGACTGTCGCACTATGAAGACCTATGGCAAGGCAAAACAGTACGCTAAACAGTTCAAAATTGACTTTGAGGGTAATTATAAGGCTACGGCAGAAGAACAGATACAGAGCCTGTTTAACAGCCTTATCGAGGACGTAGTAACAGAACTTAATCGAGAATCCGACAGAGGAGAGATTAAACATGACTGAAAAACTAGCAGAAATGACAAAAGATCAGCTAATTAAGATAGTTGACCAGTTGCAGAATGAAAAGAAAGAACAAGCCAAAAAAGACAACGCTAGCGTTTATGAGCACTTGTCAAAAGTAGATGTTTCTAAGTTTGTTGATAAAAAGAATGGTCTTAATTATCTAAGCTGGGCGAAAGCTTGGGGTCTGGTAAAGAGTATTTTCCCCGATGCTAGTTATAAGCTGCGGGAATACCCATATTACACACAAACAGCAGACGGTAATTATCAGCAGATTGGTACACACGATTACTTACGTACTGAGTACGGCGTTGAAGTTGAAGCCAGCGTAACTATTAAAGGTGAGACATATAGTTCAAAGCTTTATGTCATGGACTTTCACAATAGGGCACTTGACCCTAAAAAAGTTACTTACTTTGAAATTAATAAAACGCAAATGCGGGCATTAACCAAAGCGTTAGCATTCGCAGGACTAGGTTTGAACATTTACGCTGGTGAAGATTTACCAAGCAACGACGAAAAAACGCCACAGCGTAAAGAAAGAGTGACCGAGCAAGAGTTAATTGAAAAAGCTAGAAAGAGTAGAACCCAGTATGGTGGCGATAATGAGTTAGTTACCGATATTGTGGGGCTCGAAATTGATGGAGATAAACAAGCAAACGCTTTTTTGAACCATTGGTGTGAAAAAGATAAGAAAAACAAGAATTTATATAAATTCATTATGAAGAATCAATTAGCTACACACGGCATGAAGATAGGAGCGTAAATATGAGCGAAGAGCAAAAAGCATTTACTGGTGCAAAAGCATTCTTAATGATTCCACCATCAATCGCGGAAGATAAAGACCTTTTAAAAAAGCCTAAGTCAATTATCTTGATGGGACATATTATTTCAATGCTGAATGTCACAGGCTCGTTCTTTATGAGCAACAAGAAAATAGCTGAAAGAATTGATGTTAATTCACGCTCTGTTAATAGGTATCTTGAACTTCTTGAAGAGAAGAAGTTAATTAGTAGAGAGAATATTAAAAGCAGTGAAAACGGTGCAATCATAGGTCGAAAAATACGTGCTGGCGACGACCTCATGACATATATGTCAAGAGGGTGGCGAAATGAGTGTCAAGGGGGTACTGGCACAGATGTCGCAACCCCCATGACACCACGGTCAACTAAATATAACAGTAATAATAGAACAACTAATAGAACAGTAGAAGATATATATAGTTCTGCTGACGCAGAACCACCTATCCCTTACAAAGAAATTATTGATTATCTCAACGAGAAGACTAATCAGCATCTACGCTATCAAACCAAAGCTTATCAGAAATTAATTAGACAACGGTTTGAGGAAGGTGCAACGCTAGAAGACTTCAAAAAGGCTATTGATAACCAAGCATATGCGTGGCAGGGAACAAAGTTCTGGAAGTACATGCGCCCGTCTACACTGTTTCGAGCATCTAAGTTTGATTCTTATGTGAATGCTAATAACTTAGATAAGTCTAAACAGCCGTCTAATGGCGGCTACGGTGGCGAGCCAAATATAAGTGACATTCCAGACGATGATTTACCGTTTTAAAGGTGGTGATAATGATGCAAGGACTAGAAGGAATTGCAATTAAAACCGAAAAAGCAGAGCAAGTATGTCCAATTCATAAAACTCAAATGGTGCTAGACCGCAAAGGCAAGCCATTTTGTATTGAATGCATGAAAGAACAAACTGAAAAAGAAAAAAATGACCAAGTTAAACGCTTTATGCATGACAAGGTCACTAGGATACTGCGTACTAGAAGTTTGGTAGATAGACCAGAGGACTTAGACAAATCTTTGAACAACTACACGGCTAAAAAAGGATCACAAGAGGCTTCAATGGGTAATGCTGCTTATAAGATTGCCCATGAACTAATTGATAACCCTGATAAAGCCATGACAACGTTGATGTATGGCACGCCAGGCGAGGGAAAGAGCCATTTAGCAATGTCAATCCTTAATATCGTAAATGCTAAGAGCAATCCACCACAAACTTGCCTATTTATAGACGTTAGTAAGATGTTTGACATGATTTATGAATCTATGGAAGATCCAACGAGCTGGTGGACTAAAAAGAATGCTATTGACTTTTTGGGTAGCGTAAATGTTCTAGTGATTGATGATCTGGGCAGTGAATCATCTATGCGACAGAATGAGGCAACAGAAGCAACGGAATTTAAACAGGACGTATTAAAACAGATTCTTGATAAGCAAAAGAGGCTAATCGTCACAACTAATTTGACGCTTAAAGAGTTGCAACAGGCGTATAACCCTAAAATCGTTAGTCGCTTGTTATCGGATTCACGCGGTAGACGTTTAGATTTTACAGGAATTTCAGATAAAAGATTGGAGATATAACACATGATTAAAATTGCTGAAAATGCAGAGGAAAAGAAAGACAACTCATTGAAGTTAAATGTTAATGACACAATTTGCTGTTGGAATAACAATGATGTGCCGTTTGACGTTGATAAAAACTATTTAATGGTCGCGCAATTAAATGGCTATGGAGAAAAGCCTTATACAATCATTGCACTTAATTACACTGATGAGCAATGTAGTGCAACTAATGAAAACCACGCGCTAGATAAATATTTTTATTCAGATCTTGACGATTTAGCCCGAGATATAGCGACCAACTACGATCATATAAAAAAGGTGGATCTAGTGGCAACAGTAAAGGAGTCAAGCAATGACGAAGATTAAGGTATTACAGCCACCGTGTGACTACTGCAACTTCAAAAACAGAAATAGAGCCACATATGTGCTTAGAGAAAAGGGCAATCATAGGTTTGCCGGTTTCTTGTCACTAAATAACAAAGCTAGATTTGACATCAATAAAGGGGCATATGAGGTAGAGCCACGCCCGAACTTTTGCCCGAATTGCGGCAGAGATTTAAGAAAAGACGCTACACAAGATAAAGATAAGTAATTGAGAGGTATTAATAAAATGAACAAATTTAACGAAGCCAGAGCCAAAGATATTGATGGCGTCTTTGGCGCAAAGGCACTAGATGAGAATAATGTACGTGTTTACGAAGAGAGTGCTGATATTGCCCTTTTCGAGATTTATGAGGGGAATGATTCATGGGATATTCGCCACGTTCACCTATGTATATGTAATAACATTTACTTATCAGTTCCCAAAATGATCAAGATCATGAATGCTATTTCGAAATTTTCAAAGGAATTGGATCATTTAAAGGAGTTATACAAAAATGAAACTATTTAATGACTTGAAAAGGCTGTATTGCAGCCCAGACGAACTAGAAGTAGGTGACTTCTTCTATTGCTGGACAACTAACACACACTATCGTGTTTTGAGTGTTAACGGGTCAAGTTACGTAACTATTGAGTGCATTGAGACCGGATGGACAACACCAGTAGTGCCCACAATTGATAACGCATTAGAAGATATTTTGGCTCACAATGCAGACTTTGACCCAAGACATTTGACAAAAGTTAAGCCTAACGAGGTTTACATGATTTTTAGTAGAAAGTGAGGGACTGCATGGCAGCAGTAAGCGAAGCAATGACAATAGTTAATGTGATTATGTCATTTGCATTAGTGATTTTAATTTTTATCTCCATACGCCAGAATATAAGATTCTCACGTGCAACCAATGCAAGCCTTGACATTCTGTTTAAAAGGCAACAGCTCCTGTCGGAAGACTTGGATCAGCTTCAAAAAGCATTAATTCAAGTTCAGAAAGGTGAAGTAGCTAACGCTAAATCTATCAATGCCATAGCAAGGAAAATGGCTGAGTTGCATGACCTTGTTATTGAAGATCAGACAAGACAAGACCAGGACATCAAGGCGCTGGCAACGCTTATGAGTGGCTTGAAAACGTCCAGCTATCGAAGCAGAAATGATAAGCAGTTTAACGATGCTTTAAAGAGGATTGCAAAGCTGGTGAAAGAATGACGGTTAATTGCATCAAGTTTGTAGTACCTGGTGAACCGCAAAGCAAGGAACGCCCGCGGACAGTTCGCAGGGCTGGTGGTGTTAGAACTTACACACCAGCAAAAACGCACCGATATGAGGACATTGTGAGATATTTTGCAGTTTACGCCAGAAAAGAACACAAGATAAGTGAGCCGATCAGCTCACAGTGTGGCGTATCCATAAAAGCTTATTTTGGTATCCCTAAGAGCTTTTCTAAAAAGCGTAGGGAATTATGCTTAAAAGGCAAAGAACGCCCCACAAAGAAGCCAGATAGCGACAACATCGCAAAAATAATCTTTGATGGGATGAACCCAAAAATGAAATTAAACAAAGCGCTACACAAAAAGATGGTGCTGCAAGATGGATTTTATGAAGACGATAAATTAATTGTTACGCACAGCGTGGAGAAATGGTATTCAATGCATCCCCATGTTGAAGTAACGGTTACATGGGAAGATTAATGACGGAGTGATATACGAATGGCAGATAGAGCAGAGCAAATGACGCTAGATGATAATTTAGAGGTTGATTCAAAGGCAACCGCAAAAAACGTGAGGAATTTTCTTACGTTTAAATTTGAACATTTTCAAAATTATGCAGGTTTAAATGTTTCTGATCTGTCTGTTGTTGATGATTCACATCTATCTAGCCCCAAAATGGACGCGTCAGGCGTTTCATCGCATGGTGGGATAAATCATACTGAGTCAAGTTTTAACCGCATCATGGAAGCAGAACAAGCATGTAAAGCAATTTACAAAACCATAAAAAATTGTAGAAATGGCGGCAGAACCCCATATCAAAAAATCTTATCTGAGGCTTACTTGCACAACATGGAAGATTACAAGATTCAGCAGGAACTAGGCTATGAAGATAGTCAGTATTACATCAAAAAGCGCCAAGCTTTGTGTGAGTTTGCCGACAGATTCGAAAAATGGAAAGACTGGTATAGCATTTCTTACTTTGATGACCTTCACGTTTACCGAAAAAATAAAAACGGAGTTTAAACGGACTTTTGTCGGAGTACAAGCGGAGTGAAATGGCCATATTATAGTATTGTCGAAAATTTAGGAAGCAGGGTTTTCGACTGATGGAGTAAGAAGTACGATAACAACTTATTTTTTCTGTTACGAGTCTTGAATAAACCTATATTTATTAAAAATCTCCGATTAACCAGTAACGGCGGCTGGCGTCCTAGACCAGGTTCGATTCCTGATGCTGTTGTAGCCCGTTTATTCGGGCGGAATGGCAATTCTAATTCCATATCCCAAAATTTTATAATCACTTTGCCTCATTCGAGGTATTATGAGCTAGCATTCGGTGTAATGGCACATACGTTTTATATAATTGCCTGGTGTGGTGAGGTTCAACTCCTCACTAGCTCTTAGCCGGCGTGAAAAACCGGCGCTCATTCAATAGTAATAAATTAAGCTACATCACAAGTAACGGATGATTTACTTATCTAGGGGGTTACGCCCCAAAGCAGTAGTGTTGAGGCACGTTAAATTAAGTTATTAACAATTTCAACTTGGTGCTTTTGAGTTTTTTAACTTGAAAATGTTGCAAGCATCAAGAACCATAGATATGGTATATCACTGACCAAGTTGGTCACGTGCGTGGGTTGAATTCCCTCACTGCTTGTATGCGGAAGCGTGTGTATAAACCTATGACAGGGTTCACGCCATTCAATCTACAAATCGACAGCGACGTTTTGCCGGGATACCGACGGAATTTCAGACAAGCCAAAGGGTAATATCTTTGGTTGACCTACACCGAAAAGGAAATAGGTGTCGTTGGTTGAGTGAGAAAGCATTAAATTATTGATAAAGTAGGCACAATATCAGCAGAATTACAATTGCCGGCGGAGATTTAGGCGCTCCGTGTAAAGCAATCTCACGCTAATCTGGCAGACATGTCAGGGAACCACGAGATAAATGCAAATTAAAATCCTGGTCCACGATGATCCGCAGAAATGCGGGTATAACTGATACGTGCCGTACAAGTAGCCCAAACCGTGGAACCTATAATATGCATACAATTAGGACTGAAAATCTAAATCTAATTCGCATTGTTGGGTGAAAGCTGGAGGACAAGCCCTCACCAAGGACAAAATTAAGTAAGAGATATAAGGTCGCTCCTTATATTGCGACTTGCTTAAACTTGTGACTGAATAATCAACGATTTAACAAGTTCAAGTGGTTAATAGCTACCCGCATAACTAGGAATATAGCCAAAACGGTAAGGCAACGGGCTTTGGTCCCGTAATTTGTTGGTTCGAGTCCAGCTATTCCTATCGTCGGTTCGAAGCTAGCGACGTATAAAATAAAGCGATTATGTGAGGCAATAACCGGTCTTACATAAATGGTTAAGTTAGTCACGCACAGGCGTGCAAATGGTCTGTTAGTCCAGAGGTCTAGGGCGCCGCACTGTCTATGCGGAAACGTCGGTTCGATTCCGGCACAGACCGTTGAGGTTGATTTCGTGAGCAAAGTCGGTGGAGGACGTCTGCATTCCGACATAAAGCAGAGAAGGCTAAGAGCCAGAAATTGTAAAAGAGTAGCTTAATGAAAGCATCTTGTACCTCATTTGATCAGGTAGGGAGTTAGCTCAGATGGTAGAGCGTTGCAAGGATCGTGGGTTCGAGTCCCACACTCCCTATTGAGCTGCAAAAGGGTCAAATATATGCTCTTTTTGAAGTTCAAAATTTATTCATTTCTAACCCTTCTAACTGTTATCCATATAGTTAGAAAACCACAGTCGTACTGTGGCTTTTAGACTCATTGCTAAGCGGCAAGCGGCTGGTCTCCAAAACCAGTAATCTAGGTTCGAATCCTGGTGAGTCTGTTGTAGGATGCAGCTAACCAATGGTGGGTTTGACGTTTAGTAAACGGCGTAGGGATCACGCACCCTCTGATCTCTCTTATCGGTTCGATTCCGATGCATCCTAGGTGCGATCTGATAGGCTAATTGAAAACCACGCTTTATGCGTATTCCGGGTGCAAGTCCCGGTCAGGTCATCATGGTGGCTTATGCAAATGGCTAACGCAAGCAGTCTGTAAAACTGTCGCCGAAAGGCTTTGAAAGTTCAAATCTTTCAGCCACCATAAACTAAATAAACATTGAAGACATTGCACATTTCGTGTGATGTCTTTTTTGTGCTTCTAGGGAGTAAAAATGTATCACAAAAAACCAGATAAGCCAGACAAATCGCTAGCCAAGTGGGTTGAAGAAAAAAAACAGTAAGGCTACACCAAAAAGAGGCGGTTTTTGGCACGAATCGAAATATCGCCCACCAGAGGACGACATCAAAGAAGCTGAAATCAAGCAAGATGAACCAGAACTAATAATTCCTATACCTAAGTCAGTAGTACCAAGCATTGAGGACTACGAGAGCACGTTTTTACACAAGGAGGATCAAGAGAGCATGCAAAACAAGACATTAGTCAGCAAGCTAACCGATGAAAAGCAACATTTACAAGACAATTTATTAAAGATTGACAGCAAAATTATCAATCCGTTAGGCGTGTCAGACTATCAAGTTAAGCTATTGAAGATCCAGCGTAATGCGATGATGACCGTGGTCAACGTCTTAGACATGCGTATCAGCGATTTAAGCGTGGAGGATGACTAATTGACCCCAGAAAAGTATTACGAGCTTAGAAAGCATTATAAGCTGGTCCAAGAAGCCAAACATTTGGTTAAGTACAACACCAGCAACAAAGCAGTAGACATGATCAAGTTTGTGGCGTTTAAACAGAAAGCGGGCATGATGCCACAAGAGTACATAGAAAAGTACGATGGCACATGGAAGGATTAAGGCACCCGTTGACGCAAGAAAATAAGACCATAGGCGAGATTTTAGCGCATAGACGTAAAAGGTATCATGGCGTTAAAAATCCGCTTAAAGGGTCGCTATTAGAGCGCAGAATACAACGTGCAATTTATTGCGTTGAAAATGACGCTGATCGAGAATTCATTGATTGGTTTGTCGCTGATACAGGGATGCAACCACAAGAATTTATAGACAAATGGAGCAAGAAATTAAATGTTTGATGAAATCGAAAAACGACGTCCACTTTCTGATAGTTTGCAAGAACTAGAAAAGTGGCACGCTGTTGGGGACATAAGGGACGCCTTTGGTAAGAAAGCCAAGAGAAACAAGCATATCGTAAAACTTTGGCTACTATGGTAAGAAAAGGGCTTAACAAGGAAACCAGAGCAGCAGAGTATATAGACAGGTATAGATATAACTGGGATGAATAGGCGTTGCTGAAAGGTGACGCTTATTTTTTATGCTCAAATTTAAGGAGGTGAAGCCGGTTGAGTAATCAAAAGCTAACAGTTAAACAGAAAAAGTTTGCAGATGAATATATCAAGACTGGCAACGCCACTGAATCGTACAAAAAAGCGGGTTATAAGGTTGATAAGATGTCATCACATGCAATTAGCAATGAGGCAAGTAAAACCCTGTTAAAGCCCTGTATCAAGTCTTATATCGATGCTCAGATGAAAAAGCTCGAAGATAGCAAAATTATGAAGGCTAGCGAGGCGCTTCAAGGGATTACAGCTATTGCACGTGGTGAAGCGAAAGCAAAGGCATACGTTGGCGATGATAAAGCAACCGGCGAACCTGTTTATCGTGAAATCTATCCAACTATCAAGGAGATACAAACGGCTTATGATTCGATTCTGAAACGCTATCCTGTTTCTGATGCTGATAAAGCCCAAATTAAGAAGGCACAGGCAGAAGCCATTAAGGCACAAGCCGAGGCGCAGGTAGCAAAGGCGCAAGCCGAACAGCTTCATACGGTTGCTGACAAGACCCGTGAGAAGATGGACAAGCTAAGCATTGAGGAATTACGCAATTTAGCGAAGTTAGCAGGTGAAGACGATGATTAAGCTGACAGCCGCCGAAAAGAACGGAATTGCATTAGCCGCAAAGGAATCACTTGCAAGGCGAAGTTACAGTGATTACTTTCTGCTGGCTAATCCCAGCATGCGGATGTATCCACATACCAAGCTGATCACCGAGAAACTGCAAAAGATAGCAGACGGTGAACAGCATTTTTATATAATCTCTATGCCGCCACAGCATGGGAAGAGCCTTACTATAACGAAAACTTTTCCAAGTTATTATTTGATGAAATACCCAGACAAGCACGCCATGATAGTCGCTTACTCACAAGACTTATATAGTCAGTTTGCAGCAAGCAACAGGCGTGCTTTTTCTGATTGGTCAGGGGCGTTATTCGGATTAAAGACAGGCAAGAACACAGCCCAGACATTCACCGTACAAGACCACCGTGGTAGCTTCTACGCTACGTCTGTTCTTGGTGGTGCTACTGGTATGAGTGCCGACTTACTAGTCATTGATGACCCCGTGAAAAACGCGGAAGAAGCCCATTCTATGACCGTTAAGAACAAGATATGGGACGAATGGAACTTGACGTTTTACCCGCGTTTGCAAAAGGGTGGTTCAGTAATTGTAATCATGACCAGGTGGCAAACAGATGACCTTGCCGGGCGTTTATTGTCTGAATCATCCCTCCCATGGGAAGAAATCAAACTACCAGCGATTGCGGAGGATATCCCAGCAGGGACAACAGACGCAATTGGACGCCACAACGGAGAGCCGCTGTGTCCAGAGTTGCACACACTCGATGAATTACTTACTCACAAGCACGACATGGGGACGGTCAAGTTTACGGCTCTTTATCAGCAAAGCCCAATTATTGAAGGCGGTAACATCTTTAAAGATGAATGGGTTAAGTACTACGTGGATAGCAGAGAAACCATGGCAAGGCTAGGATTAACCGAAAAAGATGCTGCTATTTTGCCCCGTCACTTAGATCAAACTGTACAGGCATGGGATGCAACCTTTAAATCGAAAGAAAACGATGACTTCGTAGCTGGTCAAGTTTGGTCAAGGCGTGGTGCCAATTGCTACCTGCGCCCTAACTGGTGCCACAAGCGTTTAAGCTTTACTGAGACGCTAGACGCTATTAGAGCCATGTCCCGCATGTATCCTGACGCTACTGTAAAGCTAGTGGAGGACAAGGCAAACGGACCAGCAATCATTGACACGCTTAGACGTGAGATTACGGGAATTATGCCGGTTTCACCAGGTGCAGACAGTAAGGAAGCTCGTGCGGCGTCAGTATCTCCAATGTGGGAAGCTGGACAGGTTTATATACCGCATCCCGCATGGCACCCAGAAGTTAAAGACTGGATTGCCGAAATTTTAGGATTTCCAAACATGGCGCACGATGACAATGTGGACTCGATGGTGTACGCACTAAGACGGCTTAACACTAAGTTCGGTGGTCCAATTGTTAGATACTAGGAAAGGAGGATGTCAATGGCCAAAAAGAAAATAAGGCACTTCAAAACGCCAGTTGTGCGGTCTGATTCGCTTGATCTAAGCCCTACGACTGATTATGAGTCAATCGCATGGAAAACAGCCGATCACTCACAGGACTATGAAGCCTTAGACGACCGATACAAATATGATGCTATCGCTCATAAGATGGTCTCAAAGGTCGCAGAGGATGCTACAAGAAACGGATTCCGTTTAGTCATTCCAGGCAAGCCAGATTTACAAGAGATGTATCAAAATCGCTTAAATGACTTGAAAACGCAACAGGTTTTATCTCAGCAAATCATCTATCAACGCAAGCACGGAGATGGCTATATAGCCTACCTAGTTAAAGAGACAAATCCAACAGGTACATTTGACCCTCTTGACCCTGAAAACATCGAGAGTGTGGTAGCATTGCACGCATTCGGCCAAAAGAATGTACAAAGCTATCTAACTGACGATGATCCAACAAGCGACGACTACGGCAAAGAGTCAAAATTGAAGATTCAGCCCAAACAAGCCGCCACCACATTAGACAGGTACGGTAATCCAACACAAGAAATCAAAGACGAAAATGCAATTGTTCTTGATGCTACCAGGTATAGTCACATCAGTTTAGACAAGTTTGACGATGATCAAACAGGGACATCAATTATCAAGCGCTGTGAAAAGCAACTCAATAATATGGCGATTGCTACTGAGAGCGTGGGCAAGATGCTACGAGAATTTACTTTTAAGGTCTTCCAATCTGATAGGCTGATGAATGAACCATTAGACCAGTTCAGACGCGACAGAGACGAATTAGCACGCGTAGCAAACACCGAAGCCATGATGTTCACTGGTAACGATGACACCGTGACCAAGCTGGCAACGCCAACTGGTGGTATGAACGTCTTACTTGATTATCTATGGCAAGACCTTTCAACAGCGTCAAACATCCCTAAGTCGGTTTTAACAGGTGAACAGTCTGGAACCCTGGCAGGCGCAGGGCAAGATATTCAAAACTACTATGACAGTGTTAAAGCCTTACAAGAACAGATTTTAAAGCCTGAAATTATGAATATCGTGCGTTTGTTGATGTATTCGAAAGAATTTGGCGGTTACTTAGACCCAGACAGCTTAGAATGGCACATCGAATTTAACCCACTGTGGACGCCAGATGATAAGACGCAAAGTGAAACACTGGTCAACCACGCAAATGCCGCGGGTACGCTTGTTACCAACGGTATTTTTGCACCTGACGAAGTCCGCAACATGTTCAACGGGCAAGGCAACAACGCTATTCAAGGGATGCAAAACAACAGTAGCAATACTGTGTCTGACAGTGCTGACGACATCGAAGCTCGATACACGCAAGAACAAATTGACCAGTACTACAAAGACTTAGAAAAGGCGCATCCCGATGGCTAGGCGAAGAAATGGCTACCCATTAAAAATTGAACGGTCATATTACCGAGATATGTCCAAACTCATTCGAGAATGGCAAAAAATAGCCCTCAGAGCAGTTGACGTTCATCTAAGGCATTATCTTATTAATGGGACTAAAATGCTCACAGATGCGGATAATTCGCGTCAACCAGAGTGGACAAATTACGTGCAGCAAACCTTAAATTTGATATCGATTAACGTGGAAAACACGGTCACAGAACAGATTTTACATGACATGACAATGAGATTTGTCTATGCAGTAAGCCAGTTCAGCGCTAATAAGACGTATACCCATCAAGTAGCAATTCAGGCTAAGGTGGGACCATATGCACTTAATCCGCTAAGAGATAATGCAAAATTACGCGAATATACATGGGGCAAGATCTTAGAAAACACTCAATTGATCAAAACCATGCAAGGGCGCTATATAGATCAGCTAAAAGGTGATATTTACCGTAATATTAACGCTGGCGGTGGTCTTACCGATATAACTCACGCTATCAGTCAACGCACTGGTATGGCTTTAAAACATGCTGACTTGATAGCTACTGACCAAACAGGCAAGATACTAGCCCAGATTGACGCTTACCGGAACAAACAGGCAGGCTCAACGCGCTATATCTGGCGTTCAATGGAGGATAAACGGGTAAGACCAAAACATCGTGAATTAGATGGCAAAGAATTTAAGTATGATGACCCTAACGGTGGGGACAACGGTCAGCTACCTGGCGAGCCAATCCGATGTCGTTGCTATCAAGAGGCAGTAGATTAATTAAATAAAACTGGAACGCTTCCTCAATGCGAGGGAGCGATTTTTTTATGCCCAAATTTACGAAAGATTGTAAAAAAAAGTAAGTACAACGCCAGTGAGTGAAGTTCATTCAAGCCCGACAATATAACATTCTTACTTTGTGAAATTTTAGGAGGAAAAAGCATGACAAACGAAGAAACTAAGATGGCAGTTGATGTGTTATCTGCTCCAAAAAAGCCGATTGAAGTGAATACACCAACTCAACCCACAACGGTAACCACACCGCAACCCACCAAAAAGGAGGTGAAGCCAGTGGCAGAAGTTAAAGATCAAAAAGGAATGTTTGATTATACCGGCTGTCAAACTCACGTAGTCAAGGAAGGCGAAGCCTTGTTTGATGTGGCACAACAATACCATGTCGCAATGCAGCAATTACGCTACTTCAACCATGTCAACAAGGCAACCATGCGTATTAAGACCGGTCAAACACTCTATATTCCAAAAGAACCAGTATACGTGCCAACCGGTAAGTAATGATTACGCGGTACGATACAGCGACAATTAACAAATTTTCTGTTGATTCGCAAACAGGTTTCTTGCATGTGAAAGACGTACCGATTGCTCGTGTGGGTGTTTTTCCATATATCGACAGTGGCGGCAAAGTCACGATGGAAGCCAAGCTTCCAGATGATCTATTAACTGATTCCGCTGTTGAGAGCGCTAATTCAAAGCCCATTACAGATGATCACCCACCAGAATCAGTGAACACGACCAATACAGGTCGATATATGAAGGGGTTTACCGCAAATAACGCGCATGTTGACGGCGACAAGATGAAAGTTGACATGACTATCACAGATAGCGCGCTAATTAAAGAAATTCAAGGCGGCAAACAAGAACTTTCAATAGGTTTTCAAACTGACTTAGTGCCGGTAAAAGGCACTTATAAGGGCATGCAGTACGATTCTGCACAAAAAAATATTCAAATTAACCACGTTGCGGTTGTTCGTCGTGGTCGTGCCGGTCACTCGGTGCGACTTACAGGGGACAGCGCAGAGATGGTTATAGATGACTCACAAGAGAAAGGAACATCAATGGACACAACAAAGATTCGCTTAGACGGTGCCGACGTAACCGTTGCAACCGCCGACGCAGACAAGATTTTAAAGCTTGATGCTGACAACAAGGCTAATAACTCAAAAATTGCCAAACTTGACGCTCAAATTAAAGCTTTGACAGCCGAACGCGACAAGTTAAAGGGTGGCGCTGATGCTAACAAGAAATCACTTGATGAAGCACAAGCCAAGGCTGATTCTCTTGAAAAGGAATTAGCCGCAGAAAAGAAAAAGTTTGAAGGGGATGCACTAGATCAAGCAATCGCTGACCGTATGGCACTTATCGATGAAGTAAAGCCATATGTTGGCGATTCTTTTGATTTTAAGGGCAAATCTCCAAAAGAATTGAAGTTAGAAGCTATCAGCAAGACTGATTCTGTTGATTTAAGCGATAAATCAGACGATTACATTGACGCTTATTTTGACTCAATCAAGAACCGCAATAACTCTGGCGTAGTTGGTTACACGGGTATTGAAACCAATGTCAAGACAGACAGCGTAGACAATAAACCCGCAAAAGACCGCTACCACTTAGCCTAAGGAGGTAATTAAATGGCAATTCCAGATGGAGAACTTTACAACACTGGTGAACTTGCACCAGGTCAATTAGCAACCATTGAACGCGCAACAATCAACACCGAACTAGCAGGAGCACCAATCGGCTTCGGTCAAGGCGTCGCAATTAAAGATGGTTTGGTAGTTCCAGCAACCGGCGGAAATATTTTCGGCGTGGCTTTACGCAGAACTTACTTAAACGCTGACCACTTGACACAAGAAAACATTGACGCTGACAAGTGGCAAACCGGTGAGTTATTTGGCGTAGTTCGTGAGGGAACTATTCAAGTACCAATCAATGAAGATGTAAATGAAAACGAGAATGCAGCCGTTGATAAGGACGGCAATTTCAAACCAGCAGGCGCTAGCGACACAGTCGTTGGCGTCTTTTTAGGTTCCGGCAATAAAGGCGGTACCGCACGCATGCAAACCCGTATCCAGCTTTCTAATACGGCTGTTACAGGTTCAGGTTTGCAAAATGCCAACGCGCCACAAGTTGACCAACCTAGCACACCAACAGTTGACCCAAAGCCAGCATCCCTATCAACGGGTTCAACAACTGGCACAGACAACAAGAACGGAGGTAAATAATGGCGAATAAGGACTATTTAACGCGTGAACAGCTTACCTATGTTGACAACGTTATTAAGACCCCAAAGGAACGAGAATTAACAGCTATGTCTCTTTTCCATACTTTTAGCGTTCCAGCATGGACTAAGCAAACTACATACAAGGTAATGACTACCGCCGGACAAGCCGCACACTATGTTGACGGTGCCGACGATATTCCAGTAGTTGACATGAATGTAACTGAATCAGCATCCAACTTGACCGATATTGCGATTGCGGTTAGATACTCACGTCAACAACTTGGTGAAGCTCAACAAGTAGGCATGGACATCTTAACGCCAATGGCAACAAGAGCCCGTAGAGCGTTAGCAGAAGCTGAAAACAAGCTTATTTTTAATGGATTACACAATTCAAATCCAGCACTTAACATTAACGGCTTGACTGATCCAGCTTCTAAGTTAGGCGTGCAAGAATCAACCGCACCGGTTACATTTGATGTACTTGCTGATGATCCAGACAACAACTTAAAGATCAGAAATTGGCTCAAAGACGCAAAAAGCAAGATTACACACTTGGCTGGCTATTCAAATGCTCAACCAATTTTAGCCTTGCCACAAAGCGCAATTGACCAGCTTGACATGCCTTATAACCAATACAATCCACAAATGACTGTATTGCAAATGATTAGACCATGGTTTAAAGACATTAAGGCAGTTCCTGAACTTGAACACCAAAACTTTGGCTCTAACGGCAATAAGCAAGATATGGGTTATATCTTCTTGAACGATGCTGATATTGTACAAATTCCAGTGGCTCAACAAGTTCATCAATTACCACAAGAATACCATTCAGGACGTACCACAGTACCTTACACTGAGCGTCTGGGTGGTCTCGTGATGTACTACCCACACGCATTTGTACAATTACATGGTATCAACGACCCAAAGAAAGCCTAGTTCGGAGGTAGCCTATGGACGATTTACAAGACATGCTTAATGCTGTGAAGCAATTAAGCCCGGATTTAACTTCTAAACTGTCCGATGATGCGTTAAATGGGCTATTGACTAATGCTTATCAAATAGCAATGGCTGATGGTTTTCCAAAGCTTGCCAAGAACAACGATGGTGAGACTATCAAAGCTCGTGACATGGCTACGCAATACTTAGCTTTGCATTTAATCACGATTAACAAGGCTATGGGCGATGGTGGCGCTAATGTCACCAGTGAACAGGTTTCTGTTTTGAAGCGTACATATGCCGACGTTAGCAAATTAAAGCTGTTCCAGCGTTCACCGTGGGGACAGCTTTATTTATGGCTGTATAACCTTTATGGCAACGGCAGCATTACAAGATATGGATTGGTGCAACACTAATGGCTGACAGTTTTGAAGAAATCGAAAATAGGCTAGATCATATCACAAAAGAAATGGACTATTTAAACCATCATCAGGTAGTAATTGGCTTTTTCAGCGATGAAAATAGCTTGCTTTTAACAGTCGTGAGAGCCAACGAGTATGGGGCGCATATCCGTCCTAAAAACGCCAGTGGCTTTTTATGGATTCCGTCAAGGCAGGCTATTAAAGAATTCGGAAAAAATGTTACTGCAAAGGACGTTAGAAATAAGTATCAGTTGTTCATCCCTAAGGGAAAGCACATTGCGGCTGTCAATCAAGACGGCAAATTGGTTACGTATTTCTATCTGATGCAAAAAGTAGACATTCCAGCCCGTGCCTTTATCAGGAAAACCGGCATAGATTACCGTCAAAAATACCGCAGATATATCAAGGCAGGTATTGAAGAGATTATGTATGATGGCAAGACTGGTAAAGCCTTACTTGAAAAGCTAGGACGCATGGGCGTGAGTGATATGAGAGAGGTAATGAGACGTTGGACAAAGCCAGGTAACGCGCCGCTGACCATCGATAACAAACGTGGGGCTAATAACCCACTTGTTGACACTGGACAGCTTCAAAAGCGCATTACTTGGAAAATTTTGCCAATGACAGGGGGCACGCTATGAGTTTCTATATTCCGTTTGCGGATATGCTGGACAGTTTCGGGGTTGACTTAACCGTTTACCCATATGACAGCCCAGCAAAAAAGGCTCACTTTCACTACGTGGGCGGTGTAAGAGTTGAAGACGATGACGCGCCAAAAGTGCAACCGGAACAACGATATGAACCGGTTGTACCGAATAATGCGCAAAATTCTTTCATGGCTCAATTTTATACGGGTGGTGAGATGGCGCAGGCAGATCTTTTATGGATCAGCTCTAAGCTTTATCCCAAGAACTCGACCGTAGAAGTGCCGTCTCAACCGGGTCAAAAGTACCGAATTACTGGTAATTCTAACCTTCAAGGCTATTCCGACGTTGTCATTTACGCATTAAAGGGAGATGACAAGCACCCTAATGGCTAGCAATTTACCGGTATTGAGTGATCATTTCTTAGTGCAATATATTCTGGGAAAGCTGGTCAATCAGGTCACGGGATGCGAATTGGTCGAAGATGCAAACATTGACGAAATGGAGGATTATCCGTTTTTCACTTTCAAATGGATTGACTTTGACCAAGAACCTAATGCCGACTGGCTAGGCAAGCACAGACAGTATATCTGCACTATGCAGATTGATTGTCACTCTAATTCGAGCGTACAAGCTATGAACCTTGCTAGAAAGCTGTTTGAAGCACTCCACGAAGTACCGTATCGCAGGTTTTTTAAGCAAGCGTACATAGTACCTCAAAGCATTGGTAACACGGGCGACAGAACCACCTTGCAGGGCATTAATTATGACCGCGATTATGGTTTTGATTGCTCTTTCACCGTTACTGGTGGCTTTGAGTTTTTGGAAAAAGACCTCAACTTTAATGTCGAGGATTACACAATTGAATCAATTAAAGGCACATCGAGCGTTGTTGGTAGTGATACCGACAGCGCTTTTAATGTGTCCAAAAATAAGGAGGAAATTTAATGGCAGATGCTAAGACAACCACTGTTGTTGCACCATATGACCGTGTCAGCGACGTAAACGTGGTTATTTCTGTTTTACATCCACGTCCAGTAGTTGGGCTGGGTAATCTTTTAATCTTAAATGCTGTCACTGCAAAGGCACCAATGCCAGCGCAACCAGATGGCAAAGGCGATAAGAGCTCCGAAGGTAACGCACAAACTACGCCAGCAACCACCTTGCCAGATCAATTAAGCGTACAAGACCGTATGAACGGCATCTTATTACGCAAGACCGACAAGGCAACTGGCGCAATTTACCGCGAATACAAGAACATTGACGCGGTTGCGGTTGATTACGGTGAAGACACCGCAGTTTACAAGAAGGCACAAACCTACTTTGCACAATCTAACCACTCCGACCGTGTGGCAGTTTTGGACTATGACCCATCAAAGGCATACGACGCTTTGAAGGCTTTCTGGTACTTTAACTGGACCTTTGCAGTTCGCACATCTAATGACGTTGACGACAACTTAGTTGCTTTATCAAACATCTTTGAAGCTAACAAGAACCACATCTTAGTAGTTCAAAGCAATGATGTAACTCAATTCAACAAGATTTATGGGCAAAACTACACTGTTGGTTTGAAGCATGACACCGCTGAAAACATGGACAGTGCTCTCGTTGGGGCAGTTGCTACCTTGACCGTTGGTCCTGTGACCTGGAAGTTCAAGCAATTAAAGGGTGTAACCCCAGAAGTCTTGACCTCAAATGAATTGTCCGCAATTCACGGGGCACACGCATTCGCATACGTAGAAGTTAGTGGTGTTGGTGAAACATCAGAAGGCTGGACTATGTCCGGTGAATATATCGACGTTATTCACGGCATTATCTGGGTCAACACCAACATGGAAAACAAGTTAGAGAAATTCTTGCAAGAAAATGGCAAGGTCTCATACGACCAAGTGGGAATTACTCGGATCAATGGTGTTGCTACGCAAGTTATGGAACAAGCCTATGCGCAAGGAATCATCTTAACCGATGAAACCACTGGTAAGGGTGATTACACCGTAACTACTTCACAACGTAGTGAACAATCACAACAAGACTTGTCTGACCGCCACTATGGTGGTTTGAGTTTCACTTACCACGTTTCTGGTGCAATCCACTCCATTACTGTCCACGGTGAAGTTCAATCAGACACAATTTTAAACTAGAAAGGATTTATTAGATGGCAGCTCATAACAACGCACAAACGGGGTTAATGGGCACCTACGACGCCGATAATGTTTACTTCACTATTGACGGCAAGACCGCTTATGGTTATGGTGCAACAACCCTTTTCACTTTTTCATATGATAATGACCTATTATCAGTTCAGCAAGACGCTCAAGGAACAGGTACCGCAAGTATTAACAACAAAACTGGCGGTACCTTTACTTTAACCATCAATCAAATGTCACCATTTAACAAGATCATTGACGACTTAGCCGATGAACGCCGTGTTGGTGGTTATGCGGTTGATGCTTGTGATGGCTCACGTCACTACGTTGGCGCACACGCATATATTCAAAAGAAGCCTGACGGTGGTGCCGCAAACGAAGCCGGAGAAAGAACCATCACTGTTAAGGTCTTAAACGTTGTAGAAAATTCAGTTCTTTAATTAAAGCGAGGTAAAAATTTATGGACAACACTACTAACACTGAAAACCAAAACTTAGAAACTACTGTAAATGTTGACGCACAAGCAACAGAAGCACCAAAGGCAGCAGCTAAGCCAATTAGCATGGCTGATGTCTTAGCTGCTAGAAACAAGCAGCTTCAAACCAGTGCCGTTCCTAACCAACGTGGTATCACTAAGGACATCACTCTTAACGCTGGTACCCCACAAGAATATACTTTGACTATTCAATACCCAGGCTTTGCCATTGCTTCAATGATTGAAGACGATTCAACCCGTGACGGCGATATTAAATTATCACTCGTATTAAGAAACGCCGTTGATAATGATGTATTTGTTCAACCACGTATTAAGAGCCTTGATTTCTGGGACACTCACAAGGGTGGGGTAGATGTTGCCCATGAAGTGCTTTCCTTTCTTAACGACGGAATCGACGGCAACCTGGAATAAGGAACATCTAAAAGAAGCGGCTGACCGTTGGGAAGACCCCATTAGGTTGGCTATGCACGGTATTCCGCTGGATTTAACGATGAAAGCGAACAGGAACCAGTTAAACATGTACTGGGAAATCGTGCGAAGAGAAGAAAAACAACGTTTCAACATGCAAGTGAGCGCCACTGGGCTAGGCGTCTGGGGCGATGGAAAGAAATAGTGAGGTGAAGTCAATCAGAAAATAAACTGATGGCTTTTTATTTTGCCAAAAAGAAAGGGCGTTAATAAATGGCTGATGCACATGAAGGCATGTCGCTGTCCTTAAAAGCTAATTTTACGCAAGTGAATGAGGCTAAAAAGGCTACACAGGCTTTAAACTCAGCGTTCGGGGAATTGCAGAGACGTGCAAACAACTTGCACATGTCTGCTAATTTTCCAAGGGAAATAAACCACATTGACACGGTAACCGCGTCATATGTTAAACGTCTGGAATCTGAGGGCAAAACTTACGAGGCTAATCAACAAAAGGTTAAGGCATATCAAGGCGCGATCGGCAAATTAAGCGCCGAGCAGAGCCGTTTACAAGGTGCCTTAAACCGCACCACTAGTTCTACTGACAAGGCTAGTGATGCTTATAGAAGTCAGCAAATAAAGCTCAATCAAACCACAGCTGAGATAAATAAGTTCAAGGCTGGAATTAAGTCCGCTCAATCTGAGATGGAAAAAATCCACCCAACGGGATTTAACCGCTGGGTTAAGGGTGCCAATGATGTTACCAAAGCCACCAGCACGATGAAGAGTAAGCTCCACAGTGCGTGGGACAGCATCCGAGGTGGTGCAACGGTTGCGGCGGCTGGAATTGGTGCCGTTGGTGCGGCTGCCTTTTCTGGCGCTAAACAATCAGCCGAAATCCAACAGAGATACCGTGAAATTAACAACTTGGCGGTTCTTGGCGGCGAAAAGCAAAGAGAAGTAACTAAGTCAGTTACTGAAATGCAACGCCAGGGTCGTGACATGTCCATCAAGTATGGTACGTCTCAACAAAAAATTGCAGAGGGTTATGAAGACTTAATCAAGCGTGGTTATACAACCAAACAAGCATTAGGCGCATTACAAACCGAATTACAGGCTAGTGTTGCTTCTGGTGACGACTTCAAAGACGTAACCACAGTTTCATCACAAGTGCTTGAAGCCTTCGGAATGAAAGCCGATAGTACTAAAACAATGCTTAAAAACACCAAGGAAGTTGTTAATGAGTTAGCCTACTCAGCTGACGCAACTTCTACCGGTTTCGGTGATTTGGGTGTTGCGATGTCGTATGTTGGTGAAGCAGCACATACAAACAACATTAGCCTTTCTGAGACGGCGTCGGCATTAGGTGTACTGTCTAACCATGGTATGGAGTCGGACAAAGCTGGTACCAATTTACGTGGCACTATTAATGGTTTAACAAACCAGATTAACAAGATTGGCAAAAAGAACTCAATCTTTACCCAACTTGGTATTACTAAATCTGAAATGTTAGATGCACATGGCAATATCAAGAGTTTATCTCATGATATGGGTGTTCTGTACAAACATGTTCAAGAGCATAGTAAGGGCGGCTCACAAACTAACGGCTTCTTTAGGTCTATTTTTGGTACTACTGCGATGAACGGTGCTTTGACACTGGCTAAGTATAGTAGTGAAGTATCAAAATTAGATAAAAATACTCAGCATTACGGTAAAACAGGCACTTACGTTGCTCAATTGGCTAAAAAGAATATGGCTACTGCGCAGGGCAACATGGCTAGTGCAAAAAGATCACTAGATGTCTTTAAGATGACTTTGGGGAATGCGTTATTACCTGCACTTAACCAGGCAAGTAACGCACTTGCTAAGTTTTTGCTGTCAAAAGATGGCAAAAAATTCCAAAAAGATGTTGGTGGAGCTGTTAGAACAGTAGCCAATGGCATAGTTAACCTTATCAAATGGGCATCAACTCATAAAAAAGAAGTTGAATGGATTGGTAAAGGCATTTTAGCCGGTTATTCCGTTGTTAAAGCTGCACAATTCATTAGCTTTTTAGGTAAAGTCAAGACCGGGCTCGAAGCCATTAAATCAATTAAGTTTGTTGGTGGATTGCTTGGCAAAGGGCTGGAAGATAAAGCAGCTACCGCCACAGTTCAAAGACTTGGTGGTGCAGTAACCAAAGGTGCTACACGTGGTAATGCTGGCATCTTAACAGGTGCTTTGCAATCGGCTAGATCAGCTGGTGGTTTTAAAAACTTAACTACTGTTGGCAAAATAGCCAATGTGGGCGCTGGTGTCGGTGTGGGTATTGATGCCGGTACGCAAGTTTTCAGTGCTATCAAGAACCGTCATAATGCAGAGAAACGCAGTCAAGATATTGGCGGTGCTGTTGGTACTGGTGCTGGTGGCTTGATTGGGCTAGCTGTTGGCGGTCCAATGGGTGCCGCGGTTGGTGCTCAAATTGGTAAAGTTGCTGGTCGCTGGGGTGGTCATGCTGCTAACCAGTTCGTTAAGGGTTGGCAAAAGAGCAAACCACCTAAAAACTTCTGGTCACTTGAAAATCTTGGTTGGTCAACTCACGATATGTTCAACAAGGTCGGCAAAGGCTGGAACGACTTTTGGGGCGGCATGGGCAACTGGCGCAAAAAGCAGTCTGCTGGCTGGACCAAGTGGAATCGTCAAACTGCGCAAGGCATTGGCAAATGGGCGTCTGATGTTGGCAAAGGCTGGAACAAAGGCGTCAAGGGCGTTGGTAAGTGGATTCATGATATCCCTTCTAACATCGGTAAGACTGGAAGTAGCATAAAAAACTGGGCTGGCAATGTTGGAAACAATATCCACAAAGGCTTTGATACTGCCACAAAGAATACTCACAATTTCTTTAAGAGTTTACCTAAAAATACCCGTAAAACTGGAAGCAACATAAAGAATTGGGCTTCAAAAACTGGTAGAAATATCGGCAAAGGCATTAATAGCGGTTGGAAAAAGGCTAAAACAGGTGTTTCCAATTTTGGCAAATGGTATGGCAAAAAATGGAATGACATTTGGAAATCAGTTAACAACAACCGCTATGTAAAGGCATTTAAGAAAGGTCAGCTTTTCCAAACTGCCTTTAAAGACATGAAGTCCCGTTGGAATGCATTCTCTAAATGGTTTGGCAAGGGCTGGAATGGCTTCTGGGCTAAGATAGGAAAATGGGCTAAAAACTCATGGAACGGCATTAAGCGCAACTGGAATAATTTCTGGGGAAGCTTGCCTAAAAAGTGGGAAGCCTTCAAAAAGGGCTTTGCCAAAGGCTGGTCTAATTTCTGGGGTGGCATAAAAAAGGCTTGGGACAATTCTATTGGTGGAATTATCAAAGCTTGGAATGGCTTCACTGGAAAACTTGGTGCTTTTGGTAAATGGGCTAAAAACTCATGGACGGGTACCAAGAACAATGTCAAAGGCTTTACTAACCGAATGATCTATGGTGCTGGTGGTAAAAAGACTACTTTCAAATACGACAAGTTCGCACACGCTAACGGCGGTACAATGCATACCTCACACGGTGCCCTCGTTGGTGAAGCTGGTCCTGAATTAGCATATAAGCCTTACGCTAATAACGTTCGCTTGCTTGGCGCTAATGGTCCGCAATTTACAAAGGTTCACGCTGGCGAACATATCCTGAACGCACGCGATACCGCAAAGGTATTAAACGGCGGTTTAGGTAATGGGCTAACGCTCAAAGGCTACGCAAACGGAACTGATAAGCTTGGTAAAACCTCAAAGAAGGTAACTAACGACTACAAACAAATTGCGGACAAGTCATCCAAGTCACTTAATAGCCTTTCTAAGAAGAGTTCAAGCACTTGGGATAAGATTACGCGTCAAACGGGTAAAGACAGCTCTAAGACCCGAAAACGGGCTATCTCTGACTACTCAGACATGCACAAAGGCATTGTCAAGCAGATGGATAAGACCCATGACGGTGTTATCAGTCTTAGCGAGTCCACTGCTAAAGGATTTGGCAAGGCATTAGACAAAACCAAGGGCTACGCACGGGATGCAATGAGTGACTCAATTGGTGAGATCAACAAGGGTATTACTGGAATTGACAAGGTCCTTGGACAATTCGGCGGTAATACCTCAGTTATCAAGCCAGTTAAGTTTGCCACTGGTACCGATGCAAACGGGCGTTTAACCGAAAATACCCTTGCAATGGTCAACGATGCACAAACAGGACCAAGGCAAGAAGCCCTAATTAGTGATAAAAATGAATTGTTCTTGCCACGTGGCAACAATGTCACCATGATGCTACCAAAGGGTTGGGGTATTCTCAATGGAACACAAACCCAGCAGATAGCTAAATCAGCCGGTGTAAAGCATTTTGCCAAAGGCTCAGGGCTAAGCCATAGCGCATTGAGAAAGCTTGCTGAAAAGGCAGGAGCTAACCCAGCACAAAGCTTCAAAGAAATGTTCTTAGACAAGCTTAAACCGAGTGGATCGAATTTAAAGCGCGGTTCTATCGGATTAGCGCAAAATTCATCTCAGTACTTCGGTAATCCATGGTCTAACGCGATGTGGACGGTCATCAATGATGCTATTGGCGGCGCTAATGGTAAGGGTGGTACTCGTGAAGCATTCCTGAAATACGCTGAAAGAACTTTTTCAGGTGTTCCGTATCAAATGGGTGCGGCATCAAAGAAACTTTCTGACTGTTCCGGTATGGTTTCACAAGCCCTTGAACACTTTGGCATTAACATTGGTCGTACGACCGTGGCAATGCAAAGCAGTTCTGGCGTTCAATACCTGGGTAAATCTTTATCTAAGACAATTCCAGGTGACTTAGTTATTTTCGGTCACGGCACAGGTGACGCGGGACACGTTGGTATCATCAAGAACCCACGTACGGGAACGATGTTTAACGAAACCAAGCCACGTGCGCACGTTTCAAAGATTTCTGACGACAAGGGCATGGGATATGGCTACTATCGTGTTCGTGGCTTGCACAATGCTTCTCAATCGAAGAAGCAAGCAGTCGCGGATAAGCGCTTAATTTCACTTGCTAAGCAAGAATTAGGTCATCATGCGATTAGCTGGATCAAGAAAAACCTCAGTGATGATCTAGGTTCACTTGGTTCTTTCAGCATCGGCGGTGATCTAGCTCAGAGAGCTAAGGCACTAGCTGCTGGTTTAAGAAAGCTTGACCCGAATGCTACTAAGAACGGTATAGCTGCCATTCTTGGTAACTGGAATTTCGAATCAGGTGGTTTAAACCCTGGTGCAGTTAACCCCGGCGGTGGTGCTTCCGGTTTAGGTCAGTGGTTAGGTGGTCGTAAGGCTAACTTAATCGCTTATGCTAGACGGCATGGTACTAGTTGGAAAAATGCCGGGACACAGTTGAGCTTTGCGGTTAAGGGTGAAGGCTCTGACAGTGCAATTCTTCGTTCTATATTGGAGGGAAGCGGCAGTGTTGCAAGTTTAGCTAACAAGTTCTCAGCAGAATGGGAACGCGGTGGCTATAATGCTCAACACGTCAGAGGCGCCATGGAAATTCGAAAGGCTCTGGGCTATGCCAAAGGTGGCAGACCAAAGGCTCACACCCCATTTATTGCAGGCGAACGTGGTCCAGAGCTAATCACAGCTGACGGTCCTGTTAAAGTTGATAGTCACGAACAAACAAAGCGCAAAGTTTCTGACTTAGCGCAGATGTTCAAATTCCCAAAGATTAACAGATCTACACGGTCAAATAGTTCTGCTCCGGTCATTAACATCAATTTCAACGGTCCCATCTATGGAACCAAAGAAGAAGCTAAGCGGATTGCGGAACTGGTACGCCGTGAAATTAATAAAGTTCTAGTAAACATAGGCGATGAATTCGGTACGGATCCATCGCTTTATTAGTAAGGAGTTGTTAAGTTGGCTAAAAAAGAAAAGCCAAAAAACAAGTCTAAGCCCCGTAAGGGGCGCAAAAAGACTAAGGCGCAAATTAAAGCAGAAAGAAAAATAAAAGAAATCAAAGATAAGGCTGATAAAGCTCACCGTGCGGCAATGAAAGCCAATACTACGGCAATGGACTACTCAGCCCAAGTTTTTAACACGAAAGATCCAAAGCTGAAAGCTAAATATACTAAGAAGTTTGAAGAATACATGAAGAAATATCATGCGGATATGAACCGATACAAAAAGTATAAGAATCAGCTTAAACCAGCTAAGACCAAGAAAAAACGTGTTAATAAGACTAAAACCACGGATCAAGCCGCGATGGTCAGCAAAATTGAACAACATAAAAAAGAATTTACGAATGAAGGCAATATGGCTATCTTTCCCACATTAAATGGAACAGAGAGCGACATTGTCTTTTTTAGTCCCACAAATACGGAGTCGGAAAGCAATTCATCAAACATTACTTCTTACGCCGTTGATCAGGGGGCACCTCGTAAAGACTATGCGAGATTCAATTCTAAGACGGTCACTATTGACGGTCTTATTTCTGACGACATTGACGGTGGGCGCACAGCCCATGATAAATGGGTGCAGTTAAGAACGTGGCACAGTCACCATGAAGAATTAACGTTCCGTGGTGACATTTACTATAAGCACTTGCTGATATCACAACTTGACCGGCAATTTACCGGTTTCAAAAACACGATGCAGGTTTCAATTACTTTTACATTTGTTCGAGCTGCTGAGATTACGACAAGCAGCAAAAAGAAGAATGCTAAGCGGTCGAAGTCTTCTAAGACGTTGGCAGGCAACAGAAACAAGAACTACACCGCAATAACCATCAAGCCGGGCGACACCCTGTGGGGATTGTCCAAACGCTATGGCAAGTCGGTTTCTTGGCTTCAAAAGGTCAACAAGATCAAGAATCCTAACCGGATTTATGCCGGCAACTCGATTTATGTCAACGACAAGAAGCATAAGGCTAAAAGCAAGATACGAGTTAAGTAAGGAGGGGTGAAATGCGTCAATATATTCCAGTAAACATTGATGATCTGCCAGACATTTTCGACATCGAATTGGCTGGCGAAGTTTACACATTAAGAATTGACTATAACCCCGTTGCTGACTGGTATACGATCACCATTTATCAAAATGGCGAAACCTTGCTAGAACAGGAACCGCTGATTCTTAATCAGTTAGTTGCTATTGATATTCCTGATACTCGTTTACCTCGAATTGATATTAGAGTGATGGACGAAACCGGCAACGCAAAAGATGCCGGCAAGGCTGAATTTGGCTATGATGTTCAAATTTACATTGACGTGATTGACCCACTTGGTTCGGAAGATGAAGACCCAACTATCAAGCCGCTGGGCTATGATCCTGACGAAGATAGCGACGACTTAACGGATCAGGAGGTGTCATATTGATAGTTACTAGCAACCCACATATGTGGTTTGTCTGCACTAACGATAAAGGCAAAACCCAAATCGTTTACAACAACGAGCATTATAAGCACAATTACCCATTCACTTTTGAAGTTAACTTTGCGGATTCATCTACCCCTCAACAAAATACGGTCACTTTGTACAACATGACCAAGGAACATGCAAATTTCTATCATAAGAAATTCTATTGCTATGTTGCGTTTAACTGGGGACCAGATATGAAGATTCTTGCTGAGGGATTTATCGAAAAAATCGGTATTCCTAACCACGATGGTACGACTGACACCTTCCCGATTACTTTCACCGAGGGCACTAATTACAGTAATGTCGCCGCTCGTAAGCTTAAAGTAACGAAAGAAAAGAAGGTCAACAAATATGTAACGAAGTGGATCAAGCAACCTGATAAGACGGTTACTAGATACCACCATTACACAGAGACCAAAGAGTACAAACGAGGTCCTAAAAAAGGACAGAAGTACACGGTTCGCCATCGAACGCCATATAAAGAAACCATTAAAGGTAAGTGGCGTAAGAAACGGATTAAAACTCGTGCGACAAAGGCAGTTCAAGTTAATAAGACGTTTCGCAAAGGCACGGACTATAAGACTTTGATCAAAGGAATTGCAAGTCAATCAGGAATCGTAATTTCTAAGATTGACTTAGCAAAGAATCCAACTTTAAAAAAGGCATTTACCGCAAAGGGCAAGCCGCTAACGCTACTTAAACAGGTGGTTAAAAAAACTGGGTCAATTATGACCTACATACAGGGCAAGCTTGAAATTATCAATCCAAAAAGCACAAAGAGAACGTGGTATGAAATTGATGATCAAGACTTATTACAGCCACCAAGTTACAACGAAAGTAGTGATGACAGCTCTGGTAAAGGTACATGGGAAATCATGGTTCCGTTGGTTCCAGATATAACCACTAATGTGGGCATTCACATGGAGAGCAAGTATTTGAAAGGCTATTTTTATGTGAAAGCCGGTCAACACACTTTTGACATGGATAAAGCACAAACACAATGTTCACTTGGAAAGATTTAAGGAGGTGAGTGTTATGGCACAATCACAAAATGAAGAGCGCAAAGCGGCTATGAATGCAATGCGCAAATTTCAGTGGGGTATCTTAGCTGGAATGGATAACGCTCTTATCGCAAAAGTAATTGATTACAACGAAAGGGATCATACAGCGGATATTCTGCCGCTTGCCAATTCAAGCGATGGTGAAACGTCGGCACAATACTTAGATATTCCGGTTGCTGAAAGTTGCTACATGATTGATGAAATCATTGAGCGGCTTAAACCCGAATATGAAAAGGTTGATGCTAAAACAGGCTCTAATTTAGCTGATAAGCTGCCTAAAAAGAAGCTTATGAGAAAAGGCGTCCCAGTGGTCGCGGTTGTATTAGACCGTGACAATGACAACTGGGAAGGCGGTAGAGCTGTCAACACTTACACTCCGAATAGTTCAAGGGTTCATGATGCTAATGATGCGATTATTGTTGGAGTTCTCGGAGGTGACGCAAAAGATGGCTAAGGATTTACTGGTAAATGAGTACGGTGATCTAGTTATTGACCCTACTACTCACGACTTAGCAATTGTTGAAGGAATTGACGAAATAGCCCAAAGAATAAGGGCTACACTGCTGATTCGCTACGGTGAAATGCCTAATCTTGACCCCGACCAAGGGGCAGATTATAGCAACTTCATTGGTAAGAACTTCAATGCTCAACTTGCGTCCGCTGACATGTCTACGACCATCACGGAGAAGGTTCCAGAGGTCAAAACGGTTAATAGTATCACTTTTAAGAAAATGCCTAGAAGAGGCTTATATGTGGCTTTTAGCGCAACTGTTCAAGTTGGCGATGGTCAACCGGAAAACGTAGAGGGAGGTTTTGAACTTGGCGATAGCTAGTTTCGGACTACACAAGCGGGGGTTCTTAGCTCCCACATATGAAGAAATACTGGACAGTGTAGAAGATGACTTGATGCAACGTTTTGGCACCGATATCGTCCTGACAAGTAATTCCAATTTTGGAATTATTGCCCGACTGATAGCGTGGCGCGAAACCTTGCTAATTCAAGAACTGCAAAAAACTTACTATTCTGCTTATATCAGCACGGCTACTGAAAGCTCACTTGATCGAATCGGTGCTAATTTAGATCTTCCGAGGAAAGTTGCTACACCAAGCTTCGCAAATATTCAGATCGTAACTGATGACGAATATTTGATACAGGCAGGTGAACAGTTTGAGACTGATGACAGTGTTGTGTTTGACCTTATCAAGGACGTAACCACCGCAAAAGATTCAAGCGGTCAATACATTGGCGTTGGCGTTGTCCAATCCGTTGAAACTGGTGATTTTAACAACGTGTTGCCAAACACAATCACCATTGTTTCTAATCCAGATGAAGACATTATTAGCGTGACTAATCCGCAAAAAGCAGCAGGCGGGCAAGATGATGAAGACGACTCCACGTATAGAGCGCGGCTAATCATGGAAAATGTGGCAAAGCCTGGGCCGTCAACGGCTGGTATCAAATCAGCATTAATGAACTTGCCAGGTGTAAGGCAAGTAAATATTATTGAAAATCCGTTCGCAGACGCGGACCAATATGGGAATCCCCCATATTCGGTTCACGTTTTTTGTTTGGGCGGAAAAGAAGACGATATAGCGAGTTGCTTAGCAGATAAAGTAGCGGCTGGTATCAGTCTTACTGGTAGCAAAGAAGTTCAAGCCAAAGATGCAACAGGTGAGGTTAAAAAGATCAATTTTGATTACGCAACCGACAAACCAATTTATGCAAGGGTCAAAATTCGGACAACTGACGAATGGAACGCCGACGACGGTGCTGACTATGTAAAGCAAGAAATAGCTGATTACATCAACAGTTTACTGATGGGCGGTACCGTTTACCTAACTAAAATTTATCCGTCTATCTATTCAATTGAAGGCGTTGGTGAGGCACTCGTTGAGATCGGAACTGACCCCGAGCATTTAGCAGACAAAGATATACCTACACAGCCGTTTGAAGCCGTCTCTTGTGACACTAAAAATATTGAGGTGGTTGTAAATGGCGTATGAGACTTCTGAACAGCTTTTAGCTGAAATTTCTGACTATTGGTATAAGCGACCCGGTGGCAATCTTTACAAGCTAATTGATGCCTTTAACGAGCCTCTTGAAGCAATTAGCGATAATGCTAATAAAGTTGAACGCTGGCGAGCTTTAAAGGACGCCAAAGGAACAACGCTCGACCTTTTTGGTGCCGACATTCAGACATATAGACCCAGCCAAGATGATGACAATTATAGGTTCATTATTCACATCATGGAGCTTTTATCACGTGCGCAAGGTACCATTCCCTCGATTTATAAAATCGCGTCTAGTGCGTTGCAAACGGGTGAAGGCTTTAAAGTCTGGAAGACCAGTATCCGGCACGTTGGCATTCAAATTCCTTTTGACGCCGTTAAAAGCGTGAGGATGCAAAAGTTCATCATTCGCAATTTTCAAAAGATGCTAGCAATGGGCTACTGGATTGATGAGATCGTGTTTGTAACTACCACAAAGTTGCCGCTTTACGTTGGCATGGGTACGCAGATCAAACATCGCAAAATCGAGCGATCGCCTGTTAAATGGTGGACTGGCTGGAAAGCTAGGACAAGTGACAAGCAATACATTGGGGTAGCTACACAGATCAAGCATCACAATACTTTGCCATCAAATGCTAAGTGGTGGACTGGCTGGAAAGCTGAAAGTATTAGAAACCAATTCATTGGTGTTGTTGGTCAACTGGCTAAGTCATCGGTATGGGCGACAGCAGCCGTGTGGAGCAAGCCACAAATAGCAGAAATTCACGCTGGCTTAACTATTGGAAACAAAACATTAACTACAACTACTCAATCAATTAAGACTGAGTAGTTTTTTTAATACAAAGAAAGGAGTAAGAAATGGCAGAAGATCCTAATACGGGCTTTAAAGAGAAATTGAAGCAAACGATCTTGACCGATGCTGGACGACATATCTTCTTATCGGTTGGTAACGGCATAGGTACGTTGGTTTATACACGCGCTATCCTATCAAGTCAAAAATCCGTTAATAGTTCCGGACAAGCCCTAGATGATGAAGCAATTCGTCAAATCACTAGTTTGCCGGACGATCTCAAAGAAGGGCAATTAACCTTAACGCCGGTTACAGATGATCACTTTGATGTAATTGCTGACTTTAACAACAAGAATCAGCCGGCAGACATCAATTTTAGCTGTATTGGTTGGTATGCAAGAGTTGACTCAACCAATGAACAGAATCAAAAGGTACAAGGCGATGAAGCTTTAATTGCTATCACCTTTACTACTAACGATCGTGAAACCTTAGCAGCAGGTAGCCCAGACGGTTTATCTACTGACGTTATCTCTGCACAATTGTCTATGACAATCGCAGAAGCCGCTAATATCGATATGACTGTTAATGAGGTGGGATACGTTACCCGTGCCGAGCTTAATTCATGGCAAACCAAAGTAACGGCTGATTTTAACGGCAAGATCGAAGACAACGAAAAGAACACGACTATCACCTTACGAGGTAAAGAACCAGTCAAGGCGGATGGAAACCATACCTTTAACCTAAACACCTACACTAAAGAAGAAATTGATCAAATGGTCGCTGGTGCTGGTAAAGGTGCAGGGATTAATACTGTTCAAGGTGTTGCACCTGATAATGCTGGTAACGTTAACCTTAGTGGTGTCTTTTATGCGAAGACTGAGGTAGATCAAAAGCTGCAAGCCCAACAAACTAAGATTGATACATTGACCAAGAACAACGGTGATAAAGATAATCAAATTAGTAGCCTTAACACTCAAATCACCGGTTTAAACAACCAATTAAATGACTTGTTAAATCGTGTTAAGTTCTTGGAACAAAATGCAGTTCTTGGTAAGAGATTCACAGCTAGTCAAGAAGCAGAAGCAGAAGCTTGGGAGAACCAACATCCTAACTACTTGGCAATGATTGAAAAGTAAGGGGAGGTGATTAGATGAGTACAATCAGAGACCCCGCATATATCACAGATGCAGGGCGGACGATGATGACCGCTGGTGGTGATGTCACTTACACTAAGGCGGTGTTATACGGTCAAGACATTAGCCACTTAACTAGTGATCAAGTCAAGGCACTTACTGCAATTGGTAGTCCACTTAGAGAAGTCAAAGTTGGTATTAGCGACAAGCAAAACACTGATCGCGGTACAACCGTGATTCTTGAAGCCACATTCCAAAACGACAATCTAGCCAACGACTTGCCTTATACGGCAGTTGGCTTTTTTGCGCAAAAGGGCAATGATGAAAAGCTGATTGCGGTGGCGGTCGCTAATGCTGGCGCTTATCTAACAGCAACAAGCCCTGACGGTGTTGCTACTGATGCACTTGACTTAAAGCTGGCGATTGCGATTGGCGACGCTACGAACGTCACGGCAACGGTTGACCCAGCTGGATCGGTTACGCCAGCCACTTTAAATGGAGCTATCAACAAAGCTACAAACGACCTGACAGCAAAGATTGCCACCAAGGCAGATAAGACGACCGTAGAGAGTGAGTTAGCTATTAAGGCTAACTCTACTGACGTTGATAAAAAACTCGATACGAAGGCTAATTCTAGCGATGTGTACACCAAAAAGCAGGTTGATGATGCTTTTGCTAATCGTGATGCCACAATTGCCACCAAGGCAGACAAAGCCGTGGTTGATGCTGAGATTGCAAAAATCGACTTTACCCCGTATGCCAAAACCGCAGACGTTGATACCAAGATCAATGCTGTTAGCGATGTGGTAGCCACCAAGGCTGGCACGGATTACAGTTACAGCAAGGCGGAGCTTGATAAAAAGTTACTTGCTATCTCTACTGACACAGACGGCAAGGTTGACTCTAGCCAGGCTGCAGACATGATCACGGGCAAGGCTGATAAGGCAGACGTTGACAAGTCGATTAAGGCTGTCAATGATCTTTTAGCAACCAAGGCGGACCAAGCAACGACTTATAGCAAAACCGATGTTGATAAGTTGCTAAGCGCCAAGGATGACGTGACTGACGTTGATGCAAAGATTAAGACTGTGACAGATTTAGCCAACACAAAGGCTAATCAGGACAGCTTAAACAAACTGAGCCAAGCCGTTGATACCAAGGCTGACAAGGCTACGGTAGACGCACAAATTGCTGGAATTGATTTCTCAAAGATTAAATTCCGCAAACAGTACTTAGACAGCCAAGGACAAACGCAAGATCACACCTGGAAAGCAACCAAGAATACCGATGGTACTTACACCATTGATCTTTACAATGATGACTGGACGGCTTCAAAGGTGCACGACTTGCTAGCTCAATTGCCTACTAAGGCTGACCAGTCAAACGTTAACTCACTGGTACAGGACGCTAAAAATACGGCTACGTCAAGGGCAGATAATTTGCAGAATCAAATTAATAGTAAGCTTAATTACTATTACGTTGGTGACGGGTATGATGTGCTTAGCTCAGATGGTAAATGGGGCATTTTGGAATCAAACAATGCTCAAAACCTAAAGAATCTCCCTGCAATGGGTAATACAACTTGGACCCACATGCTTAAATTGGAAAGAGACGGCTGGGGCGTCGTTATTGTCTATTCACAGGACAACACAATCTGGCAAAACGTCAAAAATGGCGATACTTGGAATGGTTGGTCACGATTAGCGAATGCACTAGACGTTAATAACCTGCAAAAGAATATTGACGGGGCTAATGCCAACGCTAATGGCCGTTTGCCTTATAGCGGCGGTAACATGTCCCTGCGGTCAACGATCAATTGGAATGGTGGCGGAATCAACGACAGAACGGGCAACCTCGGTGGCTTGCACTGGGAAGGCGGTACTGACAGGGTTGACTTATTTGCTGACCAAGATGGCAACGATAACCTAGACCTTGTAATCCAGTTGGGTGACGATAATTCCAACTCCGTGGTTATCCGCAATGCTAGCGGCGCACAGGTGGCAAGAATCGATGCTGGTGGTAATATCACTAGTCCAACGATTACCACATTACAGAATCAAGTTAACGACTTGATTAATCAAATCAACTACATCAAACAAAACTACCTGCAGGGCAAGCGATTCCCAGCATCACAAGAAGCACAAGCCCAAGCATGGGAAAACAGCAATCCAAACGGAATTGCAATGATTGAAAAATAGTTAGAAAGAAGGTGAGAGCATGTTAGACCACATGATTTTTAATAAGCTGAAATGGTTCAATATTGGTGATAACGCTAATGAAATTACTGCAAATGGCAAAACGTGGACAGCCCATCCCACTAGTATTGTTATTGCTGACGAAACACCACTCGCAAGTTTTGATGGACCAGCTGGTCTTGCATCAGGTGATAACTGGTACAGCCTTGGTCAGCAAACTGTTAAATGCCTAGCTAAAACGGGCAATTCTTACGCGATTTGCGGTCCAATAAAAGTTTATCGTGGAAATAATGTAGACGACCAATACACTTATGCGTTCGAATTAGCAATAGTTGACAAAATGCATGTACCGAAGCTTGGAAACCAATCCGTAATTTCTGAAAACTGGGGGGGGTAAAAGCCTTCTATTTGCTGTCACATCAATGGTTGAGTATGCTTTCACTTCGTTTAAGAAAGGAGCGGAAACATGCTAGATCATATGCTGTTTAATTTGCAGAAATGGTTTGCAATTGATGACAATACGGACAGTGTAATCATTAACAATAATCAATATTACAAAGTACCCAAACGGGTAAAAACGCCACCGTTGGAAACTATGCACGATCTTTGTGTTAATGGTGAGCCTTATACTGAGCATATCTATGATTGTGTTGGAGTAAGTAGTATGTATTATGTCTTGAAAGGCACAGTACGGCAGGCTGGTTCGGGGACAATGGTTACTACTTTTCTAGTTGAAAAAGCTGGCTGTACCCCAATCTGGGGGGGTAAAACCCACACTATTGGCTTGTATCAACGGCTTAGGTCACTTTTCTATCCATGTAGGGAGGTGGTTTAAATGCTAGATCATATGATTTTTAACAGGCTAAAATGGTTCAATATTAGCAATAGCGATCAGCAAATCACGGCAAATGGCAAGAACTGGGGAGCCTATCCAGCTAGCGTGAAATTGAATGGAACGGGAGCGCTTTCCAGCGGTTTGGGTTGGGGTAATGTTATAGGAACCCCGAATTGTGAATGCTATGCCAAAATCATTAACGAATTTGGCACCTACTACCTTATAAATTACGAAGGAAGAATGGCATTCATCAAAGACGACCAAGTTGCATCTGAAAACTGGGGGGGGTAAAGCCTCCTAAGCCACTGCTATCAAGGCTTTACGCCGCTTTGAGAAAGGCGGTGGTGCTATGATTGATCACATACTCTTTGATCGTGAAAAGTACATCAAGCAAACCGCTGATGTAAAGCAGAAACTAGACAATTATGATTCTTTGAATCAATGGAAGAAAAATGCTGAACAAGGCTTAGATTATATCAAGTCTTTCAACGGTAATTTGCAAAGTCGTCACTTGCATTTCAATGATGACGGAACTTTAATTTATGACTTAAATTCATAGCTCACGGGGCGTTCCCGTGGGCTTTTTTGATAGAAAGGAGCCAATTATGGCTGACGAAAATACACAAACCGCACCAGTAGCGGGTGCAGAAAACAACGCTACACAAGAACAACCCACTAAGGTTGCACCTTTTATTTACTATTACAGTGACCCTGATGAAGCCGAAACACTGTTACACCACTTGCCAATTCCAAGTTTTATTGACTTGTCTCAACAAATTGCGGCAGGCAAGTTATGGCACATCTATAACATCTCTTCTCCAAGCAAGGACATGGAAGATCCTATTGTTGACGTAAGAACCAACTCATGGGTAGAAAACAGCAAGAACGCTCAAACCAAAGTCTTAGCAGAAACTACACAAGCTATTGATGCTTTGAAAGCAAAAGGTGAAGAACTTGACCAAGCCAACGACAAGGTAGATGCCACAATCAAGGCAATGCAACAAAGCCAACAAATGCAAACTCAACAGTCATTGGTCTTGACCCAAGGCTTGCAAAAGGTTGTAGAAGGCCAACAACAAACTGCCAAGGTCATGGCATCAGTGCAACAAATCTTGGTCGGCATGAAGGCAGATCAAGCCAAGGCAGACGGTACACCAGCTACCAATCAACCACCTGAAAACGATAAGAAGCAAGAAAACGGAGGTAACTAATTATGACTGATTTAAATTCTTTATTTTTGCAAATGTGGGTACTCGACTTTCAAATGGGACTTTTTAAAGAGCCTTACTTTCAAGGCTTAGTACGACAGGGCTTGTTGACTACTGCAGGTTACAAGGAAGTCACAGGTGAGGATTATGTTGCACCACAAGCACAACCAGCAGAACCTACTACACAAGCTTAGTCGCTGGAATTTTATTAAAACAGGCTTGTTGATCATGGCATTAGCAGCCTGCTTTATGGTTGACCGGTCCTATTTCTTTTATCCACCATCATTAGCGCCGATGTGGAATAACTTCTATGTCGATATAATCGGCTTTATAGCAGGGCTAATTCTCTTCTTATGTGGTGCTTGTGACATTCGTAATGATCTGATCGTTAAAGTGGGTTTAGGCGTTTCAGCGGCATTTTTGACCGTTTTAGTAATAGCCGAATCCTTCCACGTAGTAGGGCTAGGCTACTACTTATTCCATCCAATCATCATTTTTGAGTTCTACTCAATCGTTAATTTGATGCAAATTGCATATGAGTACGACCCGCGGTACTAAGAAAGGAGCTGATACACTTGCAAGGTCTCAAGGACGTACTTAGTGTACTGGCTCCCTTTTTAGCGGGATTGTTTACGAGCTATCTAAGTGATAAGAGAATGACGAGAAAAGACGACCATAATTTTTTAACCAAAGACTACAAAATGGTTGTCGAAGAGAATAAGGAATTGAGAAAAGAAAACTATCGACTCAGAAAGGAGTTAAGCGATAATGAACAAACCAAACACTAGAATTTTAGATTACATAACCCTCGTACAAGACGGGGTTATGACTGTTGATGATGCACCACAGGACATTCGTGCGGAAGTTACCAAGTGGGTGCGGTACTTTGCGGGTATCAAAGATGATTCCATGGTTAAGGACCCTGAAAGTGCTACGCCAGCGCCACAACCTGAAAAGAAGCAAGATGCTACTTCTTTCTTGACTAAGAAGGTGACTGACTAATGAATTTAAGCCAACTCAACGAATACTTATTTATTGCGTTTTTAGTCTTTGTTGCTATCTGTCAAGGAACTTCAACGGCTATTGATTTCTTTGCTTCTAAGTCAAAGAAGCCTTTACCAAAGGAAGTTATGACCATTGACCAGATTGCCAAGTTTGTAGTAAGTGAAGCCGCAACATTAGACATTTCAGGTGCTGAAAAGAAAGCTAAGGCGGTTGAAGCTTTACTCAACCAAGCTAAGCAGGAAAATAAGCCCCTTACCGAATCCGTAGCAAAGGGAGCTGTTCAACATGCTTATGACCAAATGCAAGCCAATCAAGAAAAGGCTACACAAGATGAAGATGACAATGCTCAACCAATCGGTTTTGTAAGCGGTGATGATTCTGATGCCAAAGACTAAGACTTACAACGAATTTGTTTTTGAATCGTTTGAAAACCAAACGATAGCCAAAAGAAACCAAATGAAAGGCGGTGAAAAAGATGTCAAACTTAACCGTATCAAAAAGAAGCTATGGTGTGGACGTGGCTAGTTACCAAGCCGAAACTGTCAATTATGCGGGTGCAAAATTCGTCCTTGTCAAGCTAACGGAGGGCACGGGGTACATCAACTCCAAAGCAAAAGCACAAATTAAATCCGCAAAGGCTCATGGCTTGCTTGTCATGGGCTATTTCTATGCCAATCATTCTGGCTCTGTATCAAAAGCAAGGGCAGAAGCTAAGTACGCCGTTGAAAAAGCAAGGGCTTATGGCATCCCTGCCGGCTCTTATCTAGCTGATGACTTTGAACAGGGTAGTGGTAACAGTATTTATGGCGGTGCTTCTGCTAATGCTGACGCTATCATTGCCGCAATGCAGGTGATTAAAGAAGCTGGATATAAACCGCTTGTTTATGCAAGTGCATCTGTTTTTAGGGCAAACATTAACTACTCACGAGTCATTAAAAGCTTTGGCACTTGTCTTTGGGTTGCTTCTTATAAAGTTAGAGGTCGTCAAGACGCCGCTGACTTTAATTACTTCCCATCGATGGACGGTGTCGCAATCTGGCAATTTACCGATAATTACAAAGGTTATAACGTTGATGGCAATATTACCCTGATTGATTTAAAGATTAGTTCGGGTAGTTCTCAATCAAAATCAACTAAAACGACCGTAGAATCGCTCTCTCAGCATCCCGTTGTGAAGTGGAATATCGGTGCTGTTGCAGTAGTATCTAATTCAAAGGGTGCATATGTCTACACCAGTTCCAAACTTGATAAGCGAGAAAGCGACAAGCTAAAACCGTGTGGTTCCATGTGGCAGGTGTTCGGATTGGAGAACGGAGCCGTCAAAGTTGGCAAGAACCAATATTTTGATGGTCGTGCCGTTTATGTGAAGGCTAACCCGATCGCATATAACGATAGTAAGCACGCCGTAGCAAAGATTGTTTTGCCTCACACCCACGCCCTAAACGCGCCAAAAGCTGACGCGGGCAAGGTCTACGGCTTGAAGCTTAACTCCAAAGTCGAGATTCAGGGCAGAGTCGGGCGGTTCTTGAAGATTAAAGAACTACACAAAGGCAAACAAGTTTATGTGACGGGTAACCGTGCATATATCGTGTTATAGTAGTAAAAGCAAAAATTATGGATAATTGAAGCAACCTAGCTATCTTTTATCCATAATTTATCCATAATTAGAATTTATATGTAGATAAGGAGTTGAAAAACTCCAAATATCGCGCAATAAGCCATCTCGGGGGACTGTTCCTCTGGGGTGGCTTTTTTGTGTTTAATGGTATACAATTAGTTCAAGTAAAGTATTCTTCACTTACGTGAAGGTGATCCGATTAAATAATCTTTTATTTGGATTGACTATTACTTATTCCTCACGCATGTGAGGGTGATCCAGTTAAATATTTATTTATGGGATTAATTTAAAGAATTGTTACGATAATCGAAGGTTACTAATTTATTCCCCAGCTGTCTGGGGGTGATCCAGTTGAATATTTATTTATTGGATTAATCTCCATATTATGGAGCGAAGCGGCGCAGAGCAATCTGTGCCGCTTCTTTTTTTGCTTTTTTAAAAATATTTTTGGATTTAACTTTACATTTTCCATATATGTGGTAGTATATAAGTGTAAAGAAATTAAGTAATAGAAATTCGAGGTATTTAAAATGAAAATTAACTATTCAGAACTTTTCAAAAACGCACATAAAGAAGCACATGAAATTGTTAGCAAAGTTGGCGATTACATGGTTGCTTTCAAGATTGCATTAGCTGATCAATGGAAAGTAGTTAGAACTATGAAACTTAACGAAGAACAAATTACTAAGCTTGAAAAAGATGGCTGGGCACGCTGGACAAAAGGTAATTTTGACCGCATGTACTTTAACGCAGACAAGAACGGTATTCTTGACATTGACTATCACAAATCAGGTAGCGTATCATCTGCCGCTTGGAATGGTGAAGGCATTTCAAATGCAGATGCTCGTCGCTTTAAGGGTATGAAATGCTGGATCGACGTTGATAACGCAAAAGTTCAAGTTAAATTCTACGGCTCACATAAAGACCTGAAAGCAATGCTTGAAGATGCTGCTAAGAAGAGTCTTGACAAAGCAATTGCATAATATCACTTTGAGAGAGTATAGAAAAAGCCACCTAGAAGGTGACTTAGTGTAAAGAAATAAATAATAGAGGTGCGAGGTTCGCACCTGTAATTAAGTATTATAGTATAAGAGGAGAAACTATGGCAAGAACAGAAGCAGAAAAAGCCGCACAGAGAAAATATGCTAGAAGCGATAAAGGCAGAAAAGCACGGCAAAAAACTGTTTGGAAGAGTCATGCCAAGGGGTTTATCAAGGAATACGCAACGGCAAATGACTTAAAAGAATTGAAGATTCTAATTGAAGAAAAAGAAAAAAATCTAAAAAAGTAGCAAAAAACACTGTACATCTCACATATATGTGGTAGTATATAAGTGTAAAGAAATTAAGTAATAGAAATTCGAGGCAAACAAAATGAAATTTACATCAAGAGATTTAATCAACAAGTTCTTAGAAAACATGGACACACAAAAGGGTAAGAGACTAGACATCGCTGTTTCAAACATCTTCTACGATGCAGATGTTTTTGACGATGAAAACATTATCTTTGCTGATGATAGTGAAGCATACAAGGCTCTTGAAGAACTTGCACAAGCTACAAAAGGTAGTGATGGTATCTTTTCAGTGATCAACACCGCTAGAAAGATCATGAAAGCAAATGCAAAAGATGAAAAAGCTGAAATTTTAAAGAACATGGACAATAGCGAGTATAGAGACCTTGAACTGGCTAAGGTTGATGAATACTTAGAAGCTGAAATGCAAATCTTAAACAGCTCATGGGACTTAGCTCACAAATATGCTGAATGGATTGCTTTAAACCGTATTTGTTACTATGCTCTCAAAAAGCAAGACACTTTCTTAGATGAAGAAAACTTTAAAGAAATTCATGACAAGCTTGAAAAATTATTAGCTAACCAAGACGACCCTAGACTTGATAGAAAATTGGGTTACCGCTTGGTCGCACGTGAAGAATAATGTGCTATAATGAATTCAGCTTATAGTGAATGTCATGTTGACATAATGAAAACCGCTCACAGCTTGGCTGTGGGCGGTTTGGTAGTTATCAAAAATCTACTGAAAATCTACTGAATACCCAACAGATTTAGTGTGATTTGTTGGGACAAATCAAAACGAAAAGGGCTATAAATTAACATATGAGACGTGATAGTACAAGAATTTATATTGATATCAAGGGAAAATAAAATGGCTAAAAAGAAAACAAATATTAGTAGAATTATACTACGAGTTTTGGGCATTATCCTTTTAATCGTTGGTGTGGCGCTAATCTTTAATAAACAAATTAGCAATCAAATGATTCGTCATAATCAGCAATCTACTCTCAATGGCTTGAATAAAAGTAAAGTTACGGAAAATCTACGTAAAAAAGGGATGTATGATTTTAGTAAAGTAAAATCATTGGGAATAGCGCAAGCAACAAGATCACAAGTTAAGAAAACTTCTGGTGCGATTGGTGCGTTAGCAATTCCTGATGTAAATATGTCCTTGCCAATTATGTTAGGCATGAGTGATGATGCCATGTCGACAGGCGGTGGTACGATGCGAGCTGATCAAGTGATGGGTAAGGGAAATTATCCTTTGGCGGGTCACTATATGACAGCAAAAGGTATCTTATTTTCACCATTAGAAGATGTCAAAAGGGGAGAGTTAATTTATCTAACTAATCTTAATAAAGTATATGTTTATCGAATTTATATGAAAAAGATTGTTGATCCTACAGCTGTTTGGCTAGTTGATAATACGAAGAAAAATATCGTAACTTTGATCACTTGTGCTGATGGGGGCAAGAATCGCTGGGCTATCCGTGGCAATTTAATTAAAACGGAAAAAGCTACCGATAATAATTTAAAGATTTTCAAGTTAAAATAAAAATCTACAATCTTTAACCTGATTTAGATTTGCGTTAAAATTATAATAGATTTTGTAATAAAGACACTCAATCATGAGTGCCTTTTCGTTTTGAAAAAAACATAAGGTGTTTGATAATTAATGAAATGGCAAGAAAGAACAGCTCAAGAATTAGCACCAGACTTAGTTGAAAAGTATCAATTGAGTCCAATCGCAGCTACGTTATTTGCTTTACGCGGTATTAATACGGACGAAAAGCTCGATTTTTGGTTTAATGCTACAGAAGATAATTTAGCTGATCCAGCACTTATGCACGATATGGATAAAGCGATTGAGCGAATTAATCAAGCAATTGATAATGGTGAAAAAATTACTATTTATGGCGATTACGATGCCGATGGGATTACCGCAACAACCATTATGACAGAGACATTAAGTATTTTGGGTGCAGATGTTCATTATTTTATCCCTGATCGCTTTAAAGATGGTTATGGTCCTAATTTAGCTCGATACCAAGATATTGTAACTGATGGAACTAAATTAATTATCACAGTTGATAATGGAGTTACTGGGATTGAAGAAGTTAAATATGCGCAGGAGCATAGCGTTGATGTGATTTTGACAGATCATCATACTTTTCAGGAAGAAAAACCAGCTGCTTATGCAACTGTCCATTGTAATTATCCTGGGCAAAAATATCCTTTTGATGACTATTGCGGTGCTGGAGTCGCTTATACAATTTGTCGTGGTTTAATGCAAGATACGATGCCCGAATTACTTGATTTAGCAATGATCGGTACGATCGGTGATATGGTTAAAGTCACGGGTGAGGGTCATATTATTGTTAAGCGTGGCCTGGAAATGCTTAATCAAACAGAGCGACCTGGTTTGCGTGCTTTAATTAAAAATGCTGGTCTAACTTTAGGTGGAATCAATGAGACTGATGTAGGATTCAATATTGCTCCACGTTTGAATGCTGTCGGCCGGTTAGATAATGCTAATTTGGCGGTTGAGCTTTTACTAAGTGATGATGACCTTGAAGCACAAAAAATTGCTGATAGGATTGAAGAACTTAATAATCAGCGTAAAGAGTTGACCACTCAAGTTTATGAAAAATGTATGGATTTGATTCAAAAAAATAGCTGGCAGAAGCAAAATACTTTAGTTTTATATGATCCAGAATTTCATGAAGGTGTCTTGGGGTTAGTTGCTAATAAGATTGTTGAAAAAACACATAAGCCGACAATTGTTTTAACTAAAAATGCTGCAGGTGAAATTAAAGGATCAGGTCGTTCATTTACTGGATTTAATTTATTTAATGCATTGAATCCTATTAAAGACCAATACTTAACAAAATTTGGTGGTCATGATTTTGCTTGTGGCTTGTCAATGGAAGAAGAAAAAATTGCTCCGTTACGAGATCAATTTGAAAATAATTTCCAAGTCGAGGGTGGTCTTGAAACTAAAGATTATGATATGGAACTACCTATGAAAGGATTAAGTCCGCAAACTTTAGCGCAAATCAACCAGGTAGGACCTTTTGGTACGGGTGATCCACAACCAATTTTTAGTATTTCTGATCCAACGATCACTCACTTTTTTAAAATGGGTAAAGATAAGAATCACGTTAAATTTACTGTTAACAAGCAAGGTGGAAATTTAGCGGTAGTTGGTTTTAATAAGGGCTTTTTGAATAATAATCTTTTACCATTTATTTCTAAAATTTTTGTGCAGTTATCATTAAACACTTACCGAAAGCAAATTTCTTTACAAGGAATTATGACTGGTCTCGCTTTTGCTTCCCCTAAATTAGCCGTCCCAATGCCGGTAATCGATTTACGTCAAGAAAAATATGTGATGGGTTTTGCTGATCGCTATCTATTATTTGATCAAAAAAATATTCCGATTGTGCGTAATAGACTGCAAATCGATGAAGATAAGATTAGTTTGGTTAAAGATTATGATCAAACAGGTGAAACGATCGCTTTACTTGATGTGCCACGTAATCAAGTTGAGTTGGATGAAGCTTTGGAAAAGAATTACCAACAGATCTATTTGCGTTTTTTGCTTGATCAATTACCAGTCGAGCAAATTCCAGCTAAAAGTTATTTTGGAAATGTTTTAAAGTATATTTATAGCCATCCAACATTAACCCCAGCAGATTATCGAACCGTAGCACCATATTTAGGTTTAGATTATGATAGTGTGCTTTTCATTCTGAGAGTATTTTTTGAACTTGGTTTTGTAAAACTAGACGAAGGCAAGCTAGTCGGTGCCCCAGCTCCTAAGAAGCAGCCATTAACGGCATCGAAATACTTGATGGCAACTTCTTCGCAAATTAAGTTTGTCAGTCAATTGCGGACGATGCCAAGTCAACGTTTAATTACATATATTAATAATTTGGCAAATAATTAGATAATTATCCTGTTTTCAGTGTTTTTATTGTTAAAATCTGGTAAAATATACTGGTCAAAAGTGTTTGAATACAAACACACAGAATTTGGGAGGTTTTGCTTCTTATGGCAGTTGATTTTAGTAAATATATTGCAAGTGTTCAGGATTTTCCTAACAAGGGCATTGTTTTCCGTGACATCACACCGATTTTGCAAGATGGTGAATTGTATCATGCCGCTACTCATGAATTAGCAGAATATGCTAAGAGTAAGAAGGCAGATGTAATTGTTGGACCTGAAGCTCGTGGTTTTATTGTAGGTTGTCCTGTAGCTACTGAATTAGGCTTAGGTTTTGTACCTGCAAGAAAGCCACATAAGTTACCAAGAGAAGTTGAACGTGCTTCCTATGACTTGGAATATGGCTCAAATAGTTTGGAAATGCATAAAGATGCAATTAAGCCGGGTCAAAGGGTGGTTCTGTGTGATGACTTGATGGCTACTGCTGGTACCTTAAGAGCTTCTAAAGAATTAATCGAAAATCTTGGTGGTAAGCTTGTAGGTGCTGCGTTCTATATTGAATTACCAGATTTACATGGTAGAGAAAAGTTGCCAGATGTTGATATTTACAGTTTGGTTCAATATCATGGTGCTTAAAATAGAATAAATAAAAAGAGGGAATTAAATTGTACTGAGACGTAAAAAGTAGACAATTAAAATATTGATTGAATCCTTAATGGCTGGTTTTCTAACTAAACTATTTCCTAAAAAGTATTATAGTCATTGGTGTTATGGACTAGAATATATTCGAAAATCCATCTCCATGGTATCACATAGAAAAAACATTTGATCAGGAATAGTTGGCTTTTAGCACATATCTAATAAAAATCGCGCTTGATCTAATTTGCAAAGATCGTTATACTAAAGAAAGTGTTGCATCGAGAATCCTTGTTCACGATGCCCGATCAACAGAAATTCATAACAATCCTCTTAAAGGCGACTCGCTTTTAGGAGGATTTGTTTTTTTATTCTAAAACAAAAAAGATGACAAATTATTCTTGATCGTCCACAATAAGGAAAACAGGATATTAAGAATAGAGAGGCTTAATTATGAAAAATGTAAAGAACATTATTATTGGTTTTGGTAAAGGTGGTAAGACTCTAGCTAAATTTTTAGCACAAAAAGGTGAAGAAGTCTTAGTTGTTGAGAAGTCAGATAAGATGTATGGTGGAACTTGTATTAATATTGCATGTTTGCCATCTAAGCGTTTAATTATCGAAGCTGGTAATGGCGTTGATTTTGTTGACGCGGTCAATGGCAAAAATGATATGACTTCAATGCTACGGAACAAGAATTATCATATGTTAGCAGATGAAGAGAATGTTACCGTACTTGACGGCATCGCTAAGTTTATGAATAATCATGAAATTGCAGTAACCACGGTAAATGGTCAAATCGAAGAATTTCATGGTGACAAAATTTTTATCAATACTGGTGCTTTGCCTGTTATGTTGCCAATTCCTGGTTTAATGGAAAGTAATGCTATTCTTGATTCGACTGCTGCAATGGATCAAACAAATTTACCTAAAAAGCTAGTGATTATTGGTGCTGGTTACATTGGTCTAGAATTTGCATCGATGTTTGCAGAATATGGCTCAGAAGTAACTGTGCTTGATTTACATGATAACTTTTTACCACGTGAAGACGATGACATTGCGGTCGAGATAAAGCATGATCTTGAAAATAGTGGCGTGAAATTTGAGTTAGGCGTGAAGATCAGTAGAATAGATGACCATACTGTTTACTATGAAAAAGATGGCGTGACTACAACAACAGTTGCTGATAGAATTTTAGTAGCCACAGGAAGAAAACCAAATACTGAAGATCTTGGAATAGAAAATACTGATATTGAATTGACTGATCGTGGCACAATTATGGTTGATGATTATCTAAGAACTAACGTAGAAAATGTTTGGGCAATTGGTGATGTCAAAGGCGGTCCGCAATTTACCTATATTTCACTTGATGATTTCCGGATTATCAAGGATCAATTATATGGGGATGCTCAAAGAAGAGTCAGTGATCGAATCAATGTACCATACAGTGTATTCATTACGCCGACATTATCTCGCGTCGGCTTGAATGAAAAGGAAGCAAAATCCCAAAATATCAAATATGAATTAAAGAAACTGCCAGTAACTGCAATTCCTAAGGCTCAAGTATTGAAGGATCCACGCGGTTTATTTAAAGCATTAATTAATCCTGCAAACAACCAAATTCTTGGCGTCACTCTTTATGGTGCCGAATCCTATGAGCTAATTAATCAAATTAGTATGGCAATGAAAATGAAGATTCCAGCAAATATTTTGCGTGATCAAATCTATACTCACCCAACAATGAGCGAAAGTTTTAACGATTTATTCAAGTAGAAAAACACCTCGTGTCTACAGATAATGTAGTGACCCCCGAAATTCGGACACGGATTTCGGGGGTTTTTACTATGTCTAAA